>Ga0214545_1000081_pt1 | contig 101263 bp, 68 predicted proteins | sample CNSS4metaG_FD_160064 | JGI IMG/M metagenome (GOLD analysis project Ga0214545, IMG submission 160064) | Root nodule microbial communities from cowpea collected in UCLA plant growth center, Los Angeles, California, USA - CNSS4 | ecosystem: Host-associated > Plants > Roots > Nodule | place: USA... | reverse complement strand
AAAAGTCGGGGATTCCCCATACCCATACCCATACCCAGTCAATGCGGGGATTCCCCGTCAAAACGGGGACGGGTTCGGACAATACCCACGGGGACGGGTTTATTTGCCATCTCTAACGGGCGACATTCAAGGATGGTAACAATGCAAGATAATTATCACATCACAAAGTTAATAGCAATCTTTAACTCTATGGACTCAATTGAAAAATTTTAAAGACTCAATAGACCACGTAAATTTATTATGGAGAATTGAAAGTTCTCACATAACCTAAATTTTCTCATCAACATTATTTATAATGCAACCAAAATAAATAATAATATTCAATAATATTCACTAATGTAAATTAATTATACAACATATGATTTATATTAACATGCATTATGTAGAAAACCTTATAGTATGTACAAAACATATATTACATACAAAACCTTATAGTGAAGAACTAATACAATAATTCAAATAGAAGGATTACTTGACCATAATCCTATACCTATTTTATTTTGACAAAATAATGGGTGCATTTTTAATTCATTTTCATGCTCAAAATAATTAGCACACTCAACACAATGTCCAAAGAAATAACTGCCACTTGTTTATGCAATTGACACTTTCAATATAAAATTGTGGATTCCTTAGAGCGATTATGACAAAGGCTCGAAGGACCGCAATGTTAGGAAAAAGACAATACAAGAAAGAATAAAGGAAATAAAAATAAAATAAACACAGAGAATTTAACGTGGTTCAGTGTACAATGTGTATGTTTATGTCCATGAAAGTGCAGGTCCTTATATCGAACGTCTTCCTGGCAAGGATTCTAAGTAAGCATGTCCTGTTAAGAGGAACGGCGGTACAAAAAAAAGTAGAAAATGAGTACTCGAGGCTGAGAATGTTTTCACTTGAGAGGAAGTATTCCAATGTGGTTGAAGGGGGAGTATATATATATATATATATATATATATATATATATATATATATATATATATATATATATATATATATATATATATATATATATATATAATTTAGTGTATATATCAAGCCGATAGGGACATCACCACGAATAAAATTACTTTCATTTTCGGACATGAAATGAATGGTTCATAAAAAAAATCCATATCTTTTTGCATGAAAAACGAATTTGGATATACAAACTCTATCTAAATAGAATGAAGAATTACAGTGTTGTTTGATTTACTTTTATTGATTTGTGTATTAAAATGTAATTTAGTTTAGATACTTAGAAGATTGAAGGTAGATGGAAGTTTCGTTGATCATGGCTTTATTTAGTGTAAAGAGATGATTAAGCCTATGAATTAGATAGGAGAAGCTAGTTAGTTAGGCAGAAGCTTTGTTTACGTTCCGTTGGTTGCTCTCAAAAGAGAATTGAAATTCCATAAAGTTGATGGAACCCTTCTTCGTTTCTTCTTCAGCCACACCTATTCCTCTTCTTCAACAATAATATCCGTTAAATTTTTCAATTCAAATTCTCTGCATTTCATTCATTCCACGTCACCCAAGAATAACCTTTCAGTTTTCTTGTACAAGATTCTCAAATTTTACACATTCCAATAATACTATTCCAATGAAAGATAATCTCCAATGGCGTCTCCACCCCGTTATTGATTTTGGTGGAGAAAATTGTACCAATAATCATTCGTAACACAAGAAACTATCCCAATTATTGTTCCAAACAGTTTACAATTTGTCTGATATAGTCACTACTGCAAACTTTTTAGACTGTTTATCGATCGCAATATCCTCAAACCAAAACCATTTTGCACACTGTTTTATTCATTTCAAGTTATGTAACTACAGATTATATAATGATTTATAGAAAGGGGTGACGAAGATGAGTTAGAAATCTAAGTTATGATCCTTATATAAAACTGGTATTTTTTCAAGAAATTATTCCTAAAAAACCCATAATTTGACAATATTATTATAGTATTATGTTGGAACAGTGGTGTTGTAGACAGTGTGAAAAGGGGTTTCTGCTAAAGAGACAGGTTGTGTAGGTATTCTGGAAGGATGAGTTGTTCCTACACCCCACAAGGAAACTAGAGTCAAAGTTAGATCAGTATTCTCATTCATCTGCGACACGTGTCATTACCCTCCCATCATATGAAACACTTTTTCAGGATCCCATGTTGTCGTGCCACCTTTACTATTATCACCATTGGTGCTGTAGTAGTAATTTTAACTGTGTCTCGTTTTTCACTGTCACTTGCTTTTATGTTATATAACACAACACAAACAATTAATACTTTGTTATTTCACTATTTTTTTTTAAATATATAGAAGCGCGTTTTTACTGGTATAGTTTGAAAATATAATAAGCAAAGTAAAGCAGTAGTTGGAAATAGAAAGGTATATTCTTTGTTAGGTATAGTGATAAAAAAAAAAGCATTGATGAGCAGTGATTATGCCATAAAAGGACAGCTAGGCCAAACCCATCTCTTTAAACTCATAAAATTATGCTTAAACTAATAATTAGAGAGTGAAAAAATTGAAGTTTTGTTGGGAGGCATGGCACTAAGAATATTTTGGGTAGAGTGAGAATGACAGTTATATGATCCATATAGGGTTCCTGTTGTTTGGTCAAAAGATTACCGGGTTTTAAGGATTTATGGCGTTGACTTTTCTCTTATGGACGGCGTTTAACACTATCCTCTACCACCTTCTGTAACATACATTTTCAAATCAAAATTTATCCTTCTACTTCTTCTTCTTCATCCATCTACAATTTTTCATTTTATTTATTAATTAATATATATCTTAATTTCGCTTTTGCATTATCATCCGAAGCGTCTTTGACTCAAATTCCCCACATCAGTTTGTTGATTCTTACCCTTTTTTTTCCCTTCTCCCTAATCTTTGACCTCTTTCTATTTGAGCCAAAGCGTGTATTTTCTCCCTTCTTATGCTTGTGTTAGGTATAAAAGGTGTACAACAGTTCCAAACTCAATCAAGGAAAAAACATGAAAACAAAAGAAAACTGAACAATCCATTGTATTACCTTTTACTTCATCAGTGTCGCAATTCTTTTGAACTAATGCCTTATGTCATGTCTTGTCTTTAATCTAATTCACTACTTTCAAATGCAATTTATGCTTAAATTAAGGAATTCTTTATTAATGTTGTTCACCAACTAACTTCATTTCCACCCATTTTCTCGTTAGGTAAAAGTAAGTCACTAATCCATGTCAAGTACTTGTGCAGTGTTTGTTTTAGCTTAATGGATGATCTCCTATTTTTAATTCTACAGATATATTAAATATATATTTTTTTAAAAAAAATACCCTCTATAATAGTATTATTTATATAAAATAGAATTATCTTTGTGAACTAACTAATACTAATTAATATAACATGGTTGTGATGACTAATTCTTCCTAGCTAAAACTCCTGATTTTTTTTCTTCTTCTTCATGTTATATTGGTTATCCAAAATTAAATATATTTCTAATGTGCTCACAAAACCTCTTTAAAAACAGTATTGTTAAGCACCGAGTTTGGCCACTATATCAGAAAGAAACAATGTTTCAATGTAGACGGTGTTTGATTAGTTAGGTACGAGCTATAATTTGTATGAGATGAATTTATAAATTTAGGGCTAAAGAACTTATCTTAAACAAGCTACAAGGGATATTTTTTATTATTATTGTTAGAAGTGTGTGACACTTTCATATTTCTAAGGCAATGAAACAATCATTTCTAGTTAGTGAAAAACTGAACAACAAGTTGTGTTTCTTTAACTTAAAAGAATGTTTCAAAACTTCAAGTGAATGTCAGTTTACTTCATCTTAAAAAAAATCTTAACTTTTGTTAAAATAAACATCACCAAATATTTTTTATACTGTCATTTAATTGATTAAAGTTGCACAGTTTAGCATTGTCCCCTCTACTTGCATTTAAATTCAATTCTTTCCCTCAAGATATATACATGAAAATATTACACCGTATACGCACACACGTTTAAGTTTTAAAACTCTTAATTTTTATATATAATTAATATTTTATATTTAATTATATTTTTAAAAATATATATATATATATATATATATATATATATATATATATATATATAATTATATTACAACAATTAAAGAAAGGGGAACTCACTCAAATTGATGTGAACAAATAATGTTTAAATTAATTAAGATGTCCAAGTACCAAGGCTAGTTAACCATTATATATGTACATTGTGAAGCATATTATTTCTTTATATTGCATTGAAAGACGAGAAGGGTCCCCCTCCCTTATTATTAGTCCATTTATTTAAAATTATTTTGTGGGCTCTCTTTACTTAAAGGCTAATTTATCTAAATCAAAAGTTCATTTGCAATTGTTGGCTTCTAGTATAGTCCATTTTAATTTTAATTAAAGCGTAGTTGTGGTTGAGTAACATACATATACAACATACATGAACATTAATTTGGTGTGAAGTATATGGTCTAGAATTCCAAAGGTGGCATAATAAAACGTGGTAAAAGAAGCCGCCAAAGCAAAACACAAAAAGAAAAAGAGGAACACCATTGTCGTGTCCTTTCGACGCACACTAGGGTTTGGGAACTGAATTATTAAGGTTGCAAAGCAATATTATAATCCAAACCATGAATCTGTGTTCCCTAGTCTTGGCCGGTTTTTGTATCATATACGTAACTATGTTGGTTTCAAACTCTACATTCCCAACAATCACACATAAAATTAATAATCAGTGCATCCTTCACGATTCACAAGCAGCCCCTCGTGAAGCCTGCCACAGCGTGTTGTATGTTTCATTGCTCTCACTATTCAAATTAAAAATGTCCACCACCATCATCATCATAACATAAACATAATAATAATTATTATAAAATAAAGTAGCTTAACTATAAACATTTAATGCCATCAACTTGCATATGTACCTTATTCTTTCCAAGTATTTGATTGTTGAATGCTCAAAATTAGAGGGGTTGCCATTATCTAGTTACCTTTTCAGGTTGGAGTTCACACCATTAATGGAGGTTTCTGGTTTCTTGAGTTGAGGCCACGTGCACAGTAACAATGCCATGCCACGACACATGTCTATAGTTTAACTATGGCCTGTGTGGGGGACCAACAACATGTGTTCATTTTAGTTTGTGAAACCCACTTTTGGGTTGGTGAACTTTTATTGAGATCGAAGATATATATATGTATGATTGGATTTGGTTCTTTTTTTTTTCTTCAAAAAAGATCTTTGGTTGAAAGTATTCGTATCTGGTGCATGGTTGATGTCGAAGTGTGATTGGTGTGTTGGAACAGGGTGTACATGTGTGTTGTTTTTGAAAGATTCGTAGGTTAGGATGAAAGATTGAGAAAATCTAAGTGTAGATTGTTTAGATAACCGTTAACGTTGGTGGTTACGTTATCAGGTGGAAAATTGAGCAGCATGAGTGGTAACTATCGCATGTGTCGTTTTAATTACTTGGATCCAATACAAAGCCTAGTCATCAAAACGCCCCACTAGCAATAATAGATGCTCTAAATGCCATTATATAACATCATCCTAATCACAACACTTCCTTCCTTTTTGCTTCTCTTGACGTTTCTACCTATTTCTCGCTACATTGAAAAAATTAAGAATGTCTTATTCTTCTCTTGCTTGACAAAACAAAATAATGGAAACTCTAAACGTCTATTTCATATCTGATGAATTTCAGAAGTAAAAGGATAATTAGTCTGAGAAAGGCAAAACTGGAGAGGGAAAGTCATAAACGTCAAAAGTGTTGTTGTAAAAAATATGAAAATAAAGTAGTAAAAAAAGATAATATTTCGTGTGTCAAAATGAGTCAATCTGACTCACACGAGTTGACTCACTAACGGTTGAACTAAAAAAATGCTAGTTCAACCTAATTCTCTTTTTCGTGATTCAGAAATTTTGTAACTCGGTTCGATCCACTACGGATTGGTGAGTTGACTCTCTTACAAATATTTTCTTTTTGTAATTTATTTCATATACTTATTGTATTACAATGAAATTGAATTGACTTAATTTATTTTTTATAACAGTGAGATAAAATTGTTTACTTAATTCTCAAAACATTATTATAAAAATATATAGTAGTTAAAGACTAAAGTATCAACATATATAATTTGACAAACAAACAAATCAATAATTAAAACTATTTAAATATTATTAAGCAACATTCTAGTATTTAAAAATATTAAATTATGAATCTATATAATTAGATGTAATATATAATTTAATTAAAAAAATATAAAAAAATTAATGGTGTTGTTGTTAATGGGTCGTGGGTCAACCCACCTTCAATCGGCTTGAATATGTTTAACATGTGGATTAAGTGAGCCGAGTTCAATTCAACACATTATTGAAAAAATGAAATTTTCTCAACCTAACTTGACTCAATTCAAACTCGTAATGTGCTGGATTGACTCACGAGATGGAACCCATTTTCTCTAGATAGTATATGGATTGTGAGTAGTTTGATCGGAGAACAGACGACACATAAATCAAATAAATCTCTTTGTAATAAATTTAAAGTTTAACTTATTTGAGTTTTCAACCTTTCATTTCCTCTTTTCTTTCCCGACTTCTTTGTTAATTACCTTCTTATTCTATTTGTTCGATTTTCCTGTTCATGCTTACTTTTTCTTTTATTTTCCCGAACTATTGTTTAATCACTTTTTTTTTTCAATTTGGAGTTACTTTGAAGGTATTACGTCGAACTAAAATATCACTATTTCTAATAATAAATTTATTTTAAGTCTAATTCAATATAAAAAATGGGTGTATAAGAAAATATTCACTTTATCTTTAATAGAAATAGAATTTCGAACATATTGTTTATATACATTTGAAATGTGAGATGTCCAATAATTATCTTGATTTAAAAATGAAATTATTTGCACATGTTGTCCTCTTTCGTTTAAATCATTGTTCATGGAATTTTCCTTTTTCATTAGTTAAGCAATGTTGTTGTGGAATTTTTTGTTATTGGCCAATGAGGGGGACAATACGAAAATGGAAAAGGATGAAGATAGACGATAAAGATAAAGAGGGAAAAGATGAAGATTAAGACGAGGTGGCTATGGAACAACACAAGTTGTGACTAAGAGAAAGCTTGAGAAAGTGACGTATGAAAGTCTTGAAATTTGTGGAAAAAAATACGAATGAGATTTGGAGAAAGGTATATAGCAAGTCCAGATTCAATGGCACTTATCAACTCAACTCCACGTTGTAAAAACGACATGTCCTTTGGAACACACTATTTTCTACTTTTAATTCATTCGATACATTTTCTCATAATCCCATTATGCCATCATTGGAAATTTCCTTTTTCGTTTCTCTCTTTCATGGCTGGCCCTAAACCAGAAACTCTTTCTTTTTTTCATAATTATTATTATTTTTAATTATTTGTCATTTTGCTTGATGTTACTCGATCTTCTTGTGCTCATCGATTGTTATTGCTTGTTTGAGAAACACTAGTTAGTGATTATGTTACATGTGTAAGTTTTTCCTTAAGTGATCAAACACCATCGTTGACCATTTTTACACATATAAATTTCGGCATTGGTTGTAAATAAAGAAAATCTTCTTTTTAAAAATTATTTATTGTTGTAGGAATTAATCTGGTAAGATAGCACTTGTGACTGGTTTTATCATATGTCCTTAATATATCATCATTTCTTATCTTAAAGAGTTTAATTGTTTTAATAAAGTTTATATTTGTAGTAATTATTATAATAACTAATAATGATTTGTGTCGAGTGATTTCTTATCTGTGGACACTACTTTGTAGAATCATGAATCCCAAAAACAAATGTAGAAATCTACACTGATATAAAAGGGAGACAAATAATGTAAACAATTGTTGAGTTGTAATAATGTAAACAACATTTCAAGTATGAATGGATAAATTTTTGAGATATGAAAATGGGTTGGAACCCACGAGTGAATCTGCTCATCACGGGGTCGGGTTGACTTGAAATTTTTTTACAGATTGTAATACGGGTTGATTTTTGATCCGACTCATCTAAAATCCAACTCATCCGGGTTAAACCCGTGATGAGCCAAGTTGACTCACAAACCCGCAAATAAAGGGTCACACAAATATTTTTTGTTAAGTTCGGCTTTGTATTTGGGTCATGTTAGGTTGTTTTTTTTAGCCAACACATAGATAATTTGTATTTTTGTGATTTTGGTTTGTATTTTGGATTGTATTAAAGTTTTTTTAGATTTTAATTAATATTATAATCTAGTTTCAACTAAAAAAAATTATATTTTTTTAATTAAGTGAGCCATTAACCAATCTGTTTAACTCACTAACCCGCGATGGGTTGGGTCGGGTCGGGTTGAAATTTTTTTGGCTCGTTAATAAGTAAGTCAGGTTTAGTTAACTTACTAAATGGGTCAGGTTATCCATTTTGATAGCTCTAATAAATTTAAAGAAAAATTATAAATACTTGTTTAGGTAATTGTTTAATCTAATAACTAATTTGTAATTTTAATCTCTAATGTTTGAATACTTACATTATAACAACAACAAAAAAAATAAGTATACATACTTAGACATGGTCGTAAACGCTATATCAACACATAGGAGACATATATATCAAACCAAAACTATAGCAAAAATCTATATTTTCTGTTGTTTTCATTCTCTCTTGAATATCTTCACTATGCATAATATTTTATAGTTATTTTAGTTTGAAAAATTCTCATTCTTTTAAATTTTACAAATTTTATTTTAGAAAAATATTACAAACATATGTTTACGTGTATTAATATTTTTTCATGCATACTCGTTAATTAGTGACACAAGTAATGGGAAGATATTTTTTAGACTAAAGAAGGAGAGAGTAAACACGAACCATTTTCATTCGTAATTTGTTTTTAGTAAAGTAAGTAAACACATATATTATTTTATATTTCTTATTTTCATGATTTTTTTTTTTTGGGAGAATTCCAAACAAATCCTTAACTTTTTTCTAAAAGATTGATTCTTTTTCCATAAAATATTGACAAGTAACTGCTCATCTCTCATGCTGATTATTTTAACAGCAAGAGGGAAAATACATTAATGAATCCTCGTATCCATGAAGCTGACCAAAGCACATCATTGGTGCACTTCATTAGTGCCAACATCGAATCATGATTTGAGTAAAATTATGAATGCATGTTGTGTTGTGATGTTATTTTAAACTAAAATGTTAGCAACAATGGTTTTAGATGGAAGTTTGATTTGGATGATGATGGAGGAGTTACATGCAACGATTTTATTAAATGGTCAAAACACTGCAAGTATCTTAAACCTGTCAATTTTTCACATTCAAAGCAACCAGATAAGGCTAAACTGAGTCAAAAGAGAAGAGGGTCATAACAAATAAAATGGTCAAATAACAAAATGTTGCATTCTTATAATGTTTAGTGAGTCAGCTAGGTAAGCATTGTAGCCATAAATTACAATTTTTTTTTGCAGTTAGTGTTGTGTTGCTCATTGAATTAGAATGCAGCACTGAGTCTTAATTATTTTGTATCAGATCATTTTTGCAGTAACTGACCAAAGTCATTCCATGGCTTTTCTTTTTCTGCCAACTTGTTACGAGTTTCATCAACTTCTTACCAAATGCATGTTTGGGTTTAGGTTTTGTTCCATATGAAGTTTACACATTTTAAGTTTTGGTTTTTTATATTTTGTTTGTTTTTGCCCCTTCAAGAATAATTATGGACAACCAAAATAAATAAAAATTTACAACTTTTTCAATATGAACCAAAATTTGAATTCAACAAGAGTTGAATCCTTACTTTTTTAGAAAGAAACTCGTACTATATACTTATGTATCTTGCAAACTGTACTATTAACCACGGGCTATTTCTTCCAGTACCTCCATATTTTCTTCTTGCACCCTATAGCTCAGCAAAATAACCAAAGTACCCTTAAATTAAAAATTACTAAAAATGAAAAATGTAAATATTTTTGACCTAGTCGGCACATGTTCTACACCACCACCATACACAACAGTCTCTTAACTTCTAAGGAAAGTAATCTCACTTTTAATTTTTGATATTTTTTAATTTAAAGATACTTTGAGAATTTACTTTGAACTATATGGGTACAGGAAGAAAATATAGCGGTGCGGGAAGAAATAACCTTATCCATGATTCAATATCATAAAGTTTGAACTTTTACTTCTGTACCCCACGGGAATGTGGAACACTTCCAAATAAAAAATAATACGGGGCATTTTATGAAAAAATATTTTTTTAGACTGACCACTTTAGAAATAAAAAAAGTCTATCTCAACATGCTAATTCTAAAATTTGTAATTACACTTCTGGATTGACTATTGTGAAAATGTCACTTTATAATATTTATTTGGATTCGACATTACGAATTTTATAGGAGTTTTTTTTTTGTTAATTGTATAATTTAAAACTTATGTTTTTCTAACTAGGGATTATATGATTAAAAAGATTATTATTTTTCCTTTAGAGTTTCAATTTGTAAGTAGAATTAATCTTAAAATATTATTTCAAAGTACTTAATATGAACCACTCCCAAATTATATAACTCAGAGTACTTAATATTACCACTGACAACAAGAAATTATGAAATTCGAGGAAGCATTTTCTTAAGATCTGCTGGACCATGAATTCAAGGCAATATATTACTCTTACAACAATAATGCTTTCGCTTTTTACACCATCATTATTACTAAATGCACCTCCTACCGAAAAAATTGAGTTTGAAAAGTTTTTTCTGAAAATCCTTTTTTCATAAATACTATTTTTGAAGTTATGTCGTGGAAATTTTGTTCCAGATTTTATGTTCTAGAAATCCCAGTTGGGAAGTTGTTCAGAAAATCTTTTTCCGTAAGTACTATTCTAGAAGTTACGTTGTGGAAATTTTATTCCAAATTTTATGTTCTAAAAATTTCAAAAAGTATTTTCGAAAACTTTTCAAAATAAATAATCCGAAAGTTCATAAAAATAGTTAACAAAATTTATCCACATTTATAATAAAAATAGTTAAAGTTGCCACATTGATGTAGCAGTAAATAATTACTGCTGATAGTCATTGTAAATATTTTTCAAAAGAAAAAATCAACTTTTTGGTAGACTTTTCTCCTACCCAGCGTTCCTGGAAAGTGGGGGAGGGAAAAACACGAGAAAAGCTAAGGAAAATTACGCGTTCTTCTTCTATTCGCAAACGCCGATTTTCCCTTCAATTGTTGCTGTTATTATTGTTATATTTACTTGGCGGTGATTAAATTAAACGGTTTATTGGATTAAGAATTCTCATTATTACTGTTGAGACTTTCCTCTCCTCTTGCACCAAAGAACACGGTTCCAAGTTTTCTCCATTTCTAGGGCAACTTTTTTTGGCTAAATCCCTTTCTTCCAACTGAAGTGAGCTCTCATTGCAAATTAAACGCGTTTTGCATGCTGCGATCTTAGTTGTGATGGAAACTAGGGCGTGAATTGGCCGAGCAGAAGAAAATACGGTAAAAAATGTTCTTCAGCGGCGATCCTTCTACGCGGAAGCGTGTCGATTTGGGTGGTCGCAGCTCAAAGGAAAGGGACCGGAAGAACCTTCTAGAACAGACGCGAGTTGAAAGAAACCGGCGCTTGTGGTTGCGCCAGCAGAACTCTGCCGTACTCAAAATTCAGGTTGAAGTGCATTTGGTTGATTTTAGCTTTTAGTCTTGCAATTTGGTTGCATATCATTGTTTCTACACTGCAGTCGCCACCGAGTTTGGTTTCTAAATTCTTCTCATTGTAATGTTGGATAAGTTTACCAATAAAAATGTGTTAATATACACAAGTTTTGCTGCAATACTAAATGACTCCTTTCATTAGAATGAGTATGATACAAGAAGTGATGATGTGATAGGTATTCTGGCTTAGTGTCTAGGTATGCAAACATGTCATAGTACTTTGGTATTAAGGAAGCACATAAATAAGGATTCGAGCTTCTTTCGGTAGTTTTACTGTGCTATCATATTCATAGATGACCTCATTATTGTTATTGTTATTCTCGATATAAAAGAATATTGTTAAGGGGAAAGAAGTGAAAGTACATCTGAGGAAGGTTAGGGAATCCTCTTTCAAAAGGAAAACAAAAAAGAAAAGGCAAACTAAAATTGAATATGAAATCCATGAAGCTCGCGAATCTCTTTTCAAACATATGCATTCCCTTACTGAAATAACTACGAGTGCAGCACTAAAGAAAAGTCCATATAAAATCATTCCCTTAATATGCATTCCCTTACTCATTCCAACCTGTTAGTTGTTACATGCAAAGAACTGAGAAAACAACATACTGCTATAAAATCATTGTTTTCTTATTCTCGCCAAAGCCTTTTAGAGATTCTTCATAAGAAATTGCACGGATTTTTGGTTCTCCAAAACCCCCCAACAAAATTGCCCCCTGTCCCATGAGACTATGTGTAATATCTAAACTGATATTACTCTCACTCTCGCTCCCTTCACAGTAAAGAGAACCCACACCACTCTCACGTAACTCCTAGATCACTCTAGTAATGATCACTCACAACTCCAAAGGAAGATTGTAGAGGTTTACACAAAACTAGAAAACTCTCATTATTCTTTAAAAGCATATACAAGGTCTATTTATAAATCTGATTTAACAAAAATCAGAATTAACTAAACAACAGAATTACTGAATTCTGTTTTACAAGGTAGTTATTATAACAACTATTACAATTATTCTTCCCCTTCAAACCAGGACTTGTCCTCAAGTCCTTTACATGCTTTCGGAGAAAAAAAAATCTATTATCATGTAATTCCTTGCAAAGTATTACAAGAATCAGCCTCCCGAACTATCTTTAAACTATTTACAATTAACTCAATGTTTTGTTCATCTTCTGTATCCCTTGAAGGATTCACCGAGATCTGATCTTATGCTCCAAATATAGCATTCAGCTTACCCCATACTTTACATGTACGCTTGTGATCTTTATCCCACTTTTCCTCACAAAACTGACAAAGACCTTTGGCAATCCTTTCACTCGCTTGTTTACGATTTAAAGGTTGGACACTTGAACACGTGGAATCTGATTTAGGTGCAGAATGTGTCCCACTTGAAGGATTTAAAGTAGTAATAGGATAATTTTTTGTACTAGAAACTGGTGCAGACCCTACCTCAACAGTTTTGTCGACGTACTCAGTAGCACATGGCTTTACTGCTGCCAAGATTTCCCCGTGTTCTTAATATTCTGCATGTAATGCCTTTGCCAGGCAAAAGCTTTTCCATCCATCGATAATAACAGCAAACGACTTCGTTGATTTTCAGGGGTTCCCTTTAATTCAAAAATTTGCTCTGCCTTAGCTTTCCACTCACGAAAATTAGAACCATCAAATGAAGGAAATGGAATGTGGGCCCGTTTCAGCGGTGAAATAACTGTGGTAACCGATTCATCTTGTATCTCCTCATCTGTCATAGATGTCTTGATTATCTTGGAAGCTGCAAATGCTGCTGTAAGGTCTGCTAAGGATTTCTGAATCATCTCCAAAGATTGCTGTACCGATTCTTGATTATCAGAAAGAATCTTTTCATATGAATCCATCCTAACTTCCTATTCTCTATTAGTCACCATTGTCTTCCCAGCAACTGATACCAATTGTAATATCTAAACTGATATTACTCTCACTCTCGCTCCCTTAACAGTAAAGAGAACCCACACCACTCTCATGTAACTCCTAGATCACTCTAGTAATACTCACTCACAACTCCAAAGGAAGATTGTAGAGGTTTACACAAAACTAGAAAACTCTCATTATTCTTTAAAAGCATATACAAAGTCTATTTATAATTCTGATTTAACAAAAACCAGAATTAACTAAACAACAGAATTACTGAATTCTGTTTTACAAGTTATTATAACAACTATTACACTATGACAAGTTAGCTTCCTTACATTGCAGGAATAAGTGAACATTTTTTTTGAACTAGACCTCCACATGATCATTAGGAGAAAGAGCATTTTATTACTAATTTGTAACAGCTTATTCCTTTTATTTTACTTTGTTGTAAAAATGAATGACTTGACCTTACAATGTGATTGAGGCTTGCAAAATGTGTTTGAATCTCTAAATCTAGGTGATTGAGTCAGAAAGAGAGAAAAAAGGATTTAAATACACCAGACGAATCCTAGTTCCAATTTAACTATTTGACTTGCGATAGAGATATGTACAATTAAATGAACGAATAAATGACTTTACTTCACTAGTTTCTCTGATACTCGAGCTTTTGGGGAAGAGAAAGTGCCAAGAAGATTCAGGACATCAAATTCGATAAAAAAACAATTTATGGGGAAATTATGTACGAAATTTGAGTTCCAGAGAAGAGGAGAGATATCTTAACAAAATTTCCAATATCCTGATTCACGCTACTTCCGGCTATATCACTTTGCCTCCTCAGCATCAAGACTTTATGATGAATGATTTGATGTTGTTTCATGGTTACAATGTAATAAGCTATATATAACTGATTGAATCCATTAATGATGTATAATTTGCTCAAGATTTCAATATTACAAGATTTTGATTCCAGTTATTTATTAGCTCAATACTTTCAGTTCTTGCACATCTGTCATAAAATTTTGGTGCTATATTTCTTGTCGATTTATGCTGGGCATCACGACAGTGTATTAAATCTTAATTAAAGTTGCATTGCTTTTTTTAATTTCGGCATCAGTTGGCGGTATTTCTCAATTTTTTGGTTTCAGAATATTTTTTATTTTAAATTTATAAATATTCCTGAATATTCATTGCTACATGAAAAATGAAAAGTAGGGTGCATTATTGCATGTTGTGTAGTTCCTGAAGTTTCGCTGCCTGTTTGTTTGATGTGCTGTGTGTACTGTGGTAGTTTATTAAAATTTGTCTCTATACGCTGGGAAGGCACATGATGTTTATAGGAGTCAAAAATATTTTATGTGTCAAGCAAATTTTTGACTGATTCTAGCTACAGAAATGCTTCAGAGGAAGAAAAGCTGTCAAAACTGAACAATCTAAGTTGCGAGAGCAGTTCTATGAAGTCTATGGGAAATATTGCCATAATGTGGACAGGTGAAATCTTTTTATCATTACAAATTATAATTGTTGAATACTGTTTATTTCCTTTATTATAAGCTTTTGTAGTAATTAATATCGCAGCTTAGTTTGGTACGATCTTGTAAATTGCACCATTTCTAATCAAATGAACGCCATCTTCTGTGCATTCAGGAATTCTTTTGGTCCAGATTCTGATTTCCTCTGCCAGTTCCTCTATTTCTTTAAGGCAGACGATAGTGATGATTTTTTAGTTCTTGTTCAAATTTGCCGGTTGCTTTGGTGGTTTGTTCAAAATAATGGTAATTCAAAATCAGCATTCCATTCAAAATACAGTTTTTTCTGTATTGTTCTTTTGAGGAAAAAATTGTGATCTCTTTATTATTGTGTCATTTGACAAAGGTTGTATTCTAGTTTCTGGATTTCTTTGTATGATATAATAAAAACACAGGTATTGAAGTGTTTTATAAAACTATGCTGGTATTGTTAGGTCTGGTTCTTGCTAGAAGTTTGAAATATTTTAGATTCTTGTGTTCCTTCCAGTGTTTTCCCCCAAGAGTTTGCCACTAAACTCAGCTAAAATATTTGCAACAGGGGACGTTGTGAACATTTTTGCAGGGGTGGATTACTCTTCCACCCGTGCTTTGGTGAACTACCGAGTGAAGCGATTTGTACAAGCTTGTATTCATGCTTTGCATCGGAATAGGTTGGTTTTCATGCCATGATTTGATCCAATTTTTCTGAGTTTCTGGCTTTCTAAAATTATCTAACTTGTTTTTTCCATTCTCTTTCATGTTGGACTATGAAAATGATATCATTTTACGATTTTATTTTTCTGACGAGGTTTTCTCTTGTTCATGTTACATTGGTTATGATGGTTTTTTGTTTTGTATTGCTGAAGAGCGCATGGCAACGTGCCATGAATTCGAATTTATTCATATTATGTAATAAATTTTTCTCTATTGTGGTTGTTGTGGTTTTGACTATAAGCACTAATTACAACTTTATTAGTATTAACAACAAACTAGGTTTTATCTTTCTCAAGACTGGATAGTTGGAGCATGAGGTTAGAATTTAACATTTGCAAGTTGCTTAACTCAACATTGAGGCTTGATAGACCTTGATACATATTAGGAAACAGAATAAGACTAAATTTAACCCCAAAGTAGGGAGTTTGGGTGACCTGTGAATTGCCCAAGTCTGATAATGAGTATTTGCCATGATCCTAGCCAATGTGGGACACATTTCCTATCTCCATTTGTCTTTAATAATGAAAAATACTAATCATACAAAATGTCATATATGATGGCCACTAGATAAACAATGTCTCATCCCTCCTGTGCATATACGCTGGCGATTGGATGCTATGCAAGTATTTCAAAGTTAACCTTAAAGTTGTAATCTTCGTGGACTGTTTCTTGCCTTTGGTCTTTGTGTTGCTGTACCATTTATTCTTTTTAACTGAAAAAATCATTGTATTTTTGCTACTTTGTATTTTGGGTTTATTTGCTACCTTGCTTACTTAATTTTTATGTGGACAGAAATCAGCTAAAAGGGCAGCTTTTGTTGACTCCTGAGGAATTGAATGTATCAGCTGTTCCTTTATTGGAGGTTTTAGTATTGTTAATTGATTCCAAATTGCCATGGAGCTGTAAGATAGTAGAATATCTCTTTCGAAACAATGCACTTGGCCTACTAAGAGAGATCATTCTTACAGGGAAGGTAATGTCTTTCAGAATCAAGTTAATTCATAATTTGATAGGTATTTGAGAAATATGGGAGCAAGCAAGGGAAAATAATAATGTGGGTTAACTCTTTCTTCCTCCGTCTATATTTTTTTTTTTGTGGATGAAGAAAGATCCTTGTTTTCTAAATGTGTTATCTGACTAGAGTGCATTTGTCTTTAAGTGAAATTTCTTCATAATGTTCGCTTCTCTAGTTTTTTTGCATTTTTAGTTGTGTGTTTTAAAGAAAAAGCTAATAAAGTTGGGGGAATTTGCAATATTGTCATGAAAGAAACATAAGCAAGGACAACACCCATTTCTAAATATCCACCGAAGCTGTCGATATTTCTTATTCCTTTATTTCTGCTGTGTTTTTCTGTAGTATTCTTAATATCTACAGTTGAAAAAGATTAAATTGTACGAGAGAAAAGATTTGACTGAATTAATTGAATGTCACATTACATTTGCCTCAATATATAGAGAACTCTAACCCTAAAGCATCGATTACAAAGAGATCTCTAGAATCCAACGCACTTGCAATTAATTACTGTATTTGTAATTAATAACTGTATTCTATTGTAGCTTATAAAAAATATTTTCTCCTGATGAATTTCCCTCTTCCTCTACTAGATGTTGATTGGGGGCATCCTAGCTCACCAGAAGAAGAACTAGGCTAATTGATTAAATATCCAATGCAATATTGTTTATGTTATACTTTCTAGTTTTGTCATTTCAGATAAGGTATTGTATCGTTCTCCTGCATTAAACTTCCCAAGTGATTCCCTGTAGGGTAATGATGCAGAGAATTATTTTTCCATTGGCAAGGGTTCATCATTGGAGCGTGTGCTTATGGCTGTAGTACGTCACGCTGGTCAGGAGCCATGTATCTGTTCACATATTAATCCAACATATAGTTTTGCGTCTCAAATCATCACCATTCCTTTTTTGTGGCATCTTTTCCCTAATTTACAACAGGTACGTTTTTCATTTATTCTATTTGATGGGGTTCCTTTCCTTTGTAATAAGTGGAAGCTTAAGAAATGTATTAGTCATCAAGAATGTCTACCTTTTCATAAATGTTGAAGGTAAACTTTAAGCAAGAAAAAAATCACTGTCTCTATACATCTTAATGGTGGTGAATGCTGTGTATGTTTGCCAGCATTACAGATCTTATATAGGTAAATTTTGGCAAGTCTTGTTAAATGTTTGAATTGGTACACAGATTTTTGCCGCAGAGGACCTGAGCCAATTTTACATGCATCAAATGGCAAAGTTTGGGCAAAATCTGATCAATTTTCTACCTAAGGATATATCAAATGAATTTCCTAGCCATGCCTGTATGCTTGGAAATGTATTAGAAACTGCTGGAGTTGCTTTGTCTCATCCTGTCTGTTCATTTGATATGGTAAGGAGCTTATTCACTGCAGTATGCCATCTGCTATAATTTGCCTCATTCATATCCCTTTTTGACTTATGTAAGTGAAGAGATTGATCTCATGGTGGATATGCATTAGGCACTTTGATTTTTTACTTCTATTAAAATTGATTTGGTGATGTCTACTAGATTTTGCTTTCGGTTCTTTTATTACATAAAAGCAGTTTTATTATGGCATAGGAGAGAGTTACAAGGAGTGGATTACATATCTTCTGTTTTTTTAGGTTCATATCACAACTTCTATTGAAGAGAAGACAAGAGTCAAATTGTTTTACATTTTGTAAGATGATGGTGGTATCCTTCATTGGTCTTGTTCAACCATGGGCCATTAACCTTCAGCTAAATGATTTTGGTTGTGGTGGGGAACGGGAGCGAAGTTCTTACAATTTATCAAATGTCAGTGACTTTTTACATCCTGTAGGAACCCACATCTTGTATTTGCACAACATTCAGATTCATAATTATTACAAAACCTGCCTTTTCATATCCTGATCAGTTGATTTTCTTTTCTGCCATTTATAAATGTGGCCAAACTCTGCATATTTATAGGATGGGATACTTGTTACACAAATTTGGGAAATTAGGCAAAAACTGTTTTTCTAGACAAAATGTCACTTTGTAATTATCTAAAAAAAATTATTTAGTTTGACGGGAATCTTTTGCTTGCAGTGATGGCCATTTAAATTATTCGATGCTGCCATGCAGTTGAATTTGAAACTTCTGCTTAATAACTTAACTCAGCTTTGAAGTTGATCAATGTTTGATCCCTTTCAGGCAATAGACCTTGCGGGTGTCACTACAGTTTTGCTGGAGGCACTCCCATCTGCAAAAACTTTCAATGGTAGAGAAATTATGTTTTCCTCTTGTATTCTATTTTTTAGTTGAAGATTTTACCTCGTTATTAAATAATACTATCATTTTTTATTTTTTGATAAAATAATATACTATTAAAAAAAATAACAGGGAAATACTCCTTACAATGAATTTGCAAGCCTCCTCTCAAGTTAGCTTTTTGGGAATAGGTTCAATCCGTTCAAAATTCTAACAAGTTTTAGAGTGGCAATGTCAGGTTCTATGAGCGCTGAAGATGATATGACTGGAGATGAAGTCATGGAAATAGCTTTAGATAGGAAATTGGAGCAGCAAATTAATAATGCCGTAAATCCTCGCTTCCTTCTACAACTGGTATGCCTTCTTGCAAATGACATTTGTGTCTAGGATATCTTTTGATTAGAAATTTAATCAAGATTTTTACTTTTTGACATGTGCAGACAAACATACTATTTAAAGAGATTTCATCTGTCAATGATTCAGATTATGGACCCAATGATAGAGAAGTTACTGCTGTTGATGCGGTTTGTGGGTTTTTGCATGTTACCTTCAGCAAGCTGCCACTTGAACGGATTATGACTGTGCTTGCTTACAGAACTGAACTTGTTATTACCCTTTGGAACTTTACAAAGAAGTGTCATGAGAACCAAAAGTGGTCATCACTCACCTCAAATGATGCACCTGGCTGGCTGTTACCTCTGGCTGTATTCTGTCCTGTCTACAAGTAAAACTTTTTATGCCATTGTCTTAATATAGTTGTTGAGACATGAAAATTTTCCCTCTGCTCACCATGAACTTTTTTTCTAACTTCTTTTAATTCTGAATATATTTGTTGGAAATGGATCTTATGAGTCATCATGACTATCATTTGAAGTCAAAGGAGGTTACATGATTTTACAGATTTGTTAGTTTTGTATTTATTGCCTTTGTTGTACTTATATGTATTTAACTGTTGAATCAATATAAAATATACACCTTCTGAGTTCTTTCTAACCTGAGCAATTCATGAAACTATTATTCAACACTCTTCTGTGATCTAAATCATTATACTGTATCCTATTTTTCTCTTATCAGGCACATGCTTATGATTGTTGATAATGAAGAATTTTATGAGCAGGAGAAACCGCTGTCACTGAAGGATATTAGGACCCTCATCATTATATTGAGACAGGTAGATATTTTTTAGGACTTATTTTTGTAGGGAAATTCGTGACAGTTTTTGTGGTTGAATAGGACAAGATATTATATTAATGAATGAAGTACTTGAGTTCAGTTCAATGTTCTCAAACTTGAGGATCGCAAGAGGACCAGAAGGGGAATAAAAGATCGTGACTTGACTCAAGAATTATGCAAATAGAAAACCTTATACACATACATTAAAAATAATATAAACAACAAAAATAACTTAAATATTAAGATCGAATTCATAACGCGTCTCAAAATCGGTTTATAAGTCATAAAATAACTCATAAGAACTAATAAATGAAGGGTATAACATAACATTAAGAAGAAATAATGGGGAAAAACATCACAAAGAAATATCAAATCAGAACACTTCCAACAACTACCAAAAGCCAGCTACCTTAATGCTGTGCACCCATAACAATTCGGGATGGTGATGGTCACACGAGGGTTGACAATATTGTCAATGGGAGCTTGGACAAGGACGATGATGGTGATGGGAGGGTTGGAGACGGTGATGTGATGAATGATGAAGACCTGCAATAGCAATATGAGAGTGATGGAGCTCATTGGGGTTGATAGCTGAGATGGCGAAATTGTTATCATTTGTGTTGGCGAATCTTAGGGAAATGGTGCTGTGTTTAAAAAACCAAGTCGACACAGGTTCCATTCAGGATTGAAGGGACCCAGGATCCTCCAATTTTGAATGCAAGGTCACAATCTAGCAACTATTTGTGAAATCTCCATGCCACCACCAAGTTTGCGTGCTTGGTCACCACACCAAAACTCACGACATCTTGTTAGTTTATGAGTATACTAATGAGTTTGACAACATTGATTGAGTTAAACCTAAATATTGTATGCTATTTTTTTTTTGGTGGCATTGACCCAGAATATATTGCAAACATGTTTTCTGCAGAAGCTCTGGATACTAATGTGACCTTTGCAATTGCAAGTAATTCTGGATAGTTTTTCTGTTTTCACAGGTTCTGTGGCAGCTACTGTGGGTGAATCATACTACATCAGCTAATTCAGTAAAATCAGTTCCGAATAGTTCAGTTAGAAAGGGGCAGTTCGTTCAGGCCATTCAACAGAGGGTTAGCATTGCAGTCTCTGAGCTTCTCTCCCAGGTAGAAACACCTCACATGTCGTGTATCTTATATCATGTTCCTTGTTACATTTTGCTTGGAAACAGAGAAAGTGATATCTATATGACAAGGGCGTCTCTTAGGGTTTGGCTTTAGGATAGGTTTGTATTATGGCTTTTCTATGCTATGCTCATGAGTGTTTGGCAGGATTTTCTGTCTTATTTGCAAACAGAGAGAGACTGGGCAGTGTTATTTCATCTTGTTTTCCTTTTTTTTTTGTTTCTTCCTTATTCTATTTTGGGATAGTTATCATCTCTTTTGTTATGCTGTCGCCATCTTCTCCATTCTCACTATTACTAGTAACTTTTTTTTTCTTCTGTCAACACAAGAAAAAGAGATACCAAGGCTTTCCGGTTTTCATCAAGTCTGTTCGTTTGAGAACGTTTTCCAAAAGTTTCACTTTATTTTCACCTTTTTTTTTAAAATTTGTTGAATAAATATTTGAAAAAAAGTCCTTACTGTCCCCACTTTCTGTATTAAAAATTTTTCTGTCTGTTTTTAAAGAGACATGCATGTCAAATTTCACCAATAACCATACTATATGAATTGTTTTTATTATATTTCTGTCTTACATTTTGAATTTCTTCCATAGCTGCAAGATTGGAACAATAGACGGCAGTTTACATCCCCCAGTAACTTCCATGCTGATGGTGTGAATGACCTATTTATCTCTCAGGTATTCCCTCTTTCATTGATTATGGTTATAGGATGGAAACGGGAATTTCTATTTGTATAATATAATCCTTTTTTTCCACAGGCTTTAATAGAAAATACGCGAGCAAATGAAATATTGAAACAGGCCCCTTTCTTGATACCATTTACTAGCAGGGTTAAAGTATACTCTGTAAGAATCTCTTTTTTGACTTTGATTTGATTTCTCGTTATTCTTGTATTATTTACAGTAGATAGCTGCAACTGCAAGCAAGGTTTTGGAGTTCCTGTATCATAACATAACATGTCAATGGATAATTAATATAGACTATTTCTTGTTTCTTTAGTCTCAACTAGCTGCTGTTAGGCAAAGGCATGGATCTCAGGCTGTATTTAGTAGGAATCGGTTCAGAATAAAACGAGACCGTATTTTGGAAGATGCTTATAATCAAATGAGTCAGTTGACAGAAGATAGTCTTCGAGGATTGGTAAGTCCTTTTCTAAGACATATTTTCTTATTTGTTATTCATTCCCTATTTTTTTGTCTTTGAGGGATCTAGTAGGTCCTCCTTTTATATGAGAGTGAATTTCTTTTTGCTGCTTTGCAGATCCGTGTGACTTTTGTCAATGAATTTGGAGTTGAAGAGGCTGGAATTGATGGCGGTGGAATATTCAAAGATTTCATGGAGAACATCACACGTGCTGCCTTTGATGTGCAGTATGGATTATTTAAGGTCAGAAATATTGTGCTGTTGTTTATATTTAACTTGAAGGTTTTTTCTACTATGTATATAGCTGACCGCATTAAAGAATCTAGGTTATTGAAGTATTAGTGAGTGTGAATATGGATGCAATTGGATAGGTGGATTGACAAAAGTTACTTCATTTTGTAATCCTGCCGTTGTTATCCTTTTATTTTTTCCTTGTGATTTACTGATTCTTGGCATACTAAATGCCAATGCATCTAGGAAACAGCAGATCACCTGCTTTATCCTAATCCTGGATCCGGAATGATACATGAACAACACTTCCAATTTTTCCACTTCCTTGGTACTCTTCTTGCAAAGGTATTCCCCTCCTCTCCCATTCCCTTTTTAATTTCTCTCTTTTAATAAAGTAGGCCTTTACATTAGATACCTGAATTTACTTCAAATTGATATTCTATCTTTTTTGTCATGTTATTTGAGCGGTATTTCTCCTATAACTATACTGCCTGCACTTAATTGGAACTTTGTTTCACAGTTACTACTTGCGTGTGCAGGCTATGTTTGAAGGGATTCTGGTTGATATACCATTTGCTACATTCTTTTTGAGCAAATTGAAACAAAAGTAAGACTCAAGGAGTCTCTTGCTCTGCTTTAGGTAGTTTGTTCATTTAAATTGAATTAGTTCAAGTGTTCAAATATTGGATTTTCATACATTATTTTTCTTGCTTACAACTGCTTTTACTAGTATGAGATTCACAAATGTGACTTCATATCTTGTATAGCTGTAGACGGATAATTGTATTTCTGCATTTTAATTAACCTTGTGCACTTCCGGTTAATATAGGGGTATCACTGGGTCTTTAAAAAAAATCCAAACAAACTTGCAAAAAGATTAACTTTAAATTTGAACTCAGACTTTAGCAATTAAATCATTTGTATGATCTAGACATTGTTAAGAGAGTTATTGTTCCCTTTCCCCTTTATTAAAATATTTCTCATGGATTAAATAGATATTTTAGGTTAAAAATGCATATATAAAATATTGCTACGGTGGTGCAAATGAGCTGGCTCTGGATTTGTTGAAGTCCTTTTTCAACCTCTATTCCTTTTCATCTGTAAACCTTTTATTGAAAAGAAAATTGTTCCTTTTAACTTGAAAAGTTCAAGATAATATTTTTCCTATTTTATCCTTGGTTTTGACACCTAATTTCTAACTATTTTATGCATTTCTCGAGAAATTGGAATGAATAAATGACAAATAAGATGGATAAAGTGTATCATAGGAAGTTGGATAATTTGTTTATAAAAAGTAAAACATTAATTATACTTTTTAGTTCATGTGCCACGGCCTTGGAAAGATACCAAAAGACGAACAAGGGCAGTAGTATGTATTAAGGAGGGACTGCATGCTTATAATAGGATTATCTATTTCACGTTTTCTTACACCTTTAGTTTCCTTATACCAGGTACAACTATTTGAATGACTTGCCCTCCTTGGACCCGGAATTGTATCGCCATCTCATTTTCCTCAAGGTAATGTCACTTCAATCTCTGGCACTTTCATCTACTTGCATCTGCCTTAGTCTTATCTTTGTTTGGATTGAAGGGGAGTGGAAAAGGAAAGAAAGGAAGTAAACGACGGTGGAAAATGAGGTTATTTGAAATAAGGGAAAGAGAGTGGAAAATGAGGGGAAACAAGTTTAAAGTTTGTTGTAGATTTGATCAATATGAAATAAAAAATTGAAGTAATCTTATAATATAAAAAATTACATAAATGCCCATGGTTGTATTTTAATTAGAATGAGTATAAATTAATTTTGAAAGTAGATAAAATAGAAGTAATTAATTTGTGTAATGGAAATAATATTTTCAAAATTTATTTAATTTTTGAAATTAAATATATATTTCACAAGAATAAACTCATTTAAATTAGATGAATTAAATATCTCGGATTAATGCAACCAGCTGATTTAAATTATCTTCTATATTGTTGTTTAGAATGCATTTTCAGAAAATACAATAAATATGCATCTGTAGGACGGCTTCTATTTTCTTATTGACTCAATTTTGCCTTTGCAATCTGTTTGACTAACAGCATTATAAGGGAGACATTTCGGAATTGGAACTATACTTTGTTATAGTAAATAATGAATATGGAGAACAAACAGAGGAGGAACTGCTTCCTGGGGGAAGAAACCTACGTGTCACTAATGAGAATGTTATTACTTTTATTCATCTTGTAGCCAATCACCGCTTGAATTTTCAGGTAAAGTATTTTTGAAAAAAGTAATTGTATTGCATTTTGTACTACAAATAATGCCATATTGCAATTAAATCATTAAAACATAATAAAAACAATTGTGCTTTCAGATACGCCAACAGAGTTCGCATTTCTTGAGGGGATTTGAGCAACTTATTCAGAAGGATTGGATTGATATGTTTAATGAACATGAACTTCAGGTTTTTTTCTAATAATCCTGTCCAATTTTGGGTCTTCAAAGCTATGTTGTTCTCTCTTCCCACTCTATTCTTGGTTTTTGATCAAGGTAGTCAAAATTGAGATGATGGTTAGAATTCTAAAGGACTCGCAATGGATTATATAGATTCTAATTTTTAAGAAACAGACCTCTGGAAGTCCAAGACAAAGAACAATAGATGGTTACAACCTAAAGAATAGACTTACTCCAATAAAAGGTCCTCCTCTAGAGGTGCGATGGCGAGAACATCATCATTTTCCGCATCACCTTGTCTTCATTTGAATTTGGAGCATCATTTAAACCAACACTCTCATTGTCTCCTTCAACATTTTCCACATCCCACTTATCAATGAATGGAATTACATCCATTTGAGTTCCTGTCTAATGGTGCTTCAAGCATTAAAGTCCTGTTTATTAGTCTTTTGACAAAATTTGATTTGATTTTTTCTTGGATCTCCATCAATACATATCCGATCTTCCAAACCAAGATTGTTCTACTACCTAAAGCATTTTTTCCACTTTCTTAGGGTGAACATTCTGTGAGGACACTGATAGAAGCAATGCCAACTTTTGAAGATCCAACATTGAATAGAAATAAGACCAATTTAGAGAAGAGTAAATAAGTGGGGGCAATCCTCACCTTACAAGCCGACTTTGTGAGGATGAGTTAGGCTTAAACTCACTTATTAAGATGATATCAAAGTCATTTGGAGTCTATCCTAGTCAAGTTCTTTGAGGATATTATGCCACAATTATCGGGCTCCTATTAGACCATCCATAAATATCTAATCACACGCATCAAGATGTTCATTCCTTAAAGTGAAAGAGTATGTTGGAGATCCCACATCGACTTGGAATAAGGTTAAATTATAATATATAAGTGATGTGTGAACTTCACATTACAAGCCTGATTTTGTGAGGATAAGTGAGGTTTAAACTCACTTTCTAATATTGTATCATAGCCTATCCTAGTAAGGTTTGTTAGGCTTATTGTGTCACCCACCAACGGACCATCGAAAAATATCTAGTCTCATACATGAGATGTCCATGCCTCAAACTGAGAGAGTGTGTTGGAAATCTTGTGTGGACTAAAAATAAGACCAATTTAGAATTTACAAGTGAGGGAAATCCTCACCTTACAAGCCTATTTGTGTGAGAATGAGTCAAGTTTAAACTCACTTCCTAATAGCAACATCTCTAGAGGGAAAATATGTGAAGGATATACAAAAGTGAACAAGGAGTTGTGTAGGTTGTTGCAAACAAAAAGGAGATGTGAAAGCAAAAAATGTGTCAGTGTCGTGATTGTAAGTGGCTTGCAATGTTGCTTAGTGGACAAGATTCAAGAAGGAGAAATGTAATGTTCATAGTTGTGCTATGCAGTAGGGCAAGTAGGGGAATAGTATGTGTGAAATTGTGTAATGTTGTGGCTTTTTTTAAATTGGGCTTGCGTTTTAACTCAAAATCCATTGACCTAAGTAGGCGAGGCAGCATCTGGAAGTAGAATGAACAAGACCCAAAGAACAGGATTGGATGATCTTGCTCGACAATCTACAGGATCTCACTCTGTCGTAATCATGCATGGGATCCGAAACGGAGTTGTGTGAAATTGTGGAATTGCACAATTCCTCAATCTTAATTGTGATTGTAACCATGTTAGTTTTGATATTTGCTTGTGTGGTGGTTAAGGATGTATTCAACAACAAAAGTATATAATAATCCAACCTTGTAAAACTGAATTTTATCTTAAGTTCTAATTTTGTTCCTAATTATCATTAGTTATTACAATGTTAACTAAATCTTATCCTAAACTTCTGTATTTATTATTGCCATTTTTCTGGACGTGATTTTCAACTAGTTTTATCCTACACTTATATGTTTCATTGGAGTCCAACTTGCTTGACATCATTTTTTTCCACAGCTTCTGATATCAGGTTCAGTTGACAGCTTGGATATTGATGATTTGCGGCTGCACACCAACTATGCAGGAGGTTATAATAGTGTAAGTCTTCTGGCATTTTTTGTGCTTTTAGTCAGTAAGGAACAAAATAAATGCGTGTAGCATTTATTTGTGGATATTATGCGTGTTAAACTCAATAAGATCCATGTAGTCAGTAATGAAAAATAAATGCATGTTAAACTCAATAAGATCCACTTGAGGAATTTGTGGATCATGTAGCATACTTTTTTCTGTTTATATACACTGCCGATTTTTACCTCTCAAATCTCAATCATTAATTTTCTGATGATGACGCTACAATCTCCATTTAGCTTAAAAGGCATTGCTCTTATTGACATTATTGAATTCTAACGTGTGGTTTCTTATAATAGGACCACTATGTTATTGAGATGTTTTGGGAAGTTCTTAAAGGCTTTTCATTGGAAAACAGGAAGAAATTTTTGAAGTAAGCAATACAAATACACATGAATGGGAGCCCTTTTATTTGACAGATCGTAATATGGATAATAAATTTATCATCTCTACAGGTTCGTGACAGGTTGCTCTCGTGGGCCATTGCTTGGTTTCAGAAATCTTGAACCTTTGTTTTGCATTCAAAGGTGAATGCAGCTCCAGCATTTATGTTCTGATATCTAATTCTAGCATTACTAAGCATATCTAGAAGACATGGATGACACAGATTGGAATTGTCTAATGTTTCTCGTTGTAGGGCTTCCAGTAATGCTGCGGAGGAATCACTTGACCGATTACCAACATCGGCTACTTGTATGAATCTACTGAAGCTTCCGCCTTATACAAGGTTTGTCCTAGGCTAGGTTACCTTTGCAGAACTGATATAAAATTGTTTCTGTAGTTACGATTGTAGACTCTTAGAACAGCCAGAATTGGAGATATATGAATTGTTAATGCTGAACGAAAATTAAGATACTAGGTTTACTCTTTGTAAAGTATATTAAATAACTAACATTGATTGGCTGGATTTATGTTTGAAACAATTTATTCTGACAAAAGAGCAGGGTTTTTTAAATGAGTCATTATTGGTGCTACAGGCAGTGAGTTTTATATTTAGTTATTTAGAAAAAAAGTCCAAGATATATGGGATAGAGATATCCATTTGATGTTAAAAATAGATCCTTTGTAGATTGTTTTCTAACTATAATTAGTATTTTCCATTTTCGGTAGATTTGAATTTGACAAGAATGAGGGGAGCATTTGTAACATCCTTGTGTTTTTTTTATTTTTTGGAAAAGTATGTATTGAGATAAAAACAATTGGAACGGGATTTTTAGAGAAATTTGCATTTAAAATATTATTTATGATTCAGCAGAGTTCCTGTATGACTTATCATCTCCTTGTTCTTCATATTATTTATTGTTGAAGTAGTTTCTGGTGGTTCTTCTAAATCATTTCCCCTGACAAAACATTTTTCAGTAAGGAGCAATTGGAAACCAAACTACTGTATGCCATAAATGCCGATGCTGGCTTTGATTTAAGTTAGAAGCATGAAGTGGAATTTACGATATCTTTAGGGTTTGAGCTTGGTACAGAATGACTCCGATGACGATTAGTGGAACAGGAAAGGGCAAATAATCGGATGGATAGAGCTGAATAAAAATATCATGTGTTACTGTATGTATGTGTATATATATACTTGTTGTCTTCTTCAATCTTGATTGCCAATTTGTGTCTTTTTATCTAAATGTAAATACCTAAAATGTGAATTATTTTGTGAAATTCACTTTGGCAGGGTTTTTCCTGATTATTTTCTATGATCATAAAAGCAAAACTTCACCCGGAGGTTTTGTTCTTTTGCATTTGAGCGTGGTGAGTCTGGAAATTAGGTTTTGAAGGGAAAGTGAAAGCACACATTTCTCATTCCTGCGAATATTAACTTACTGTTTAAGAAAAAAAAAAAACTAGATGTGTGGATTTGAATTTTGATAATCTTGAATTTGTATTAATTTGATGGAGATGAATGTTTAGTTTAACAATCTCACACTCGATCATCATTAAACTATTAAAAAACTTATGTATCATTATTGTTTTAGAGGATTTGATTTATGTTGTTTAGTCTTTTCAGGCAACATATCATTATTTTCATTTTTATTTTTATTTTTTTCATCTTTTCCATTTTTCCATTTTTTTGGTTTATTGTTATTTTAATTGTAAATATAATTTCCTGCCTGATCAAAACTTAAATGTGGTCTTATTGAACTGGTTTAAATTGGTAGTTAAAATTGAATAAAACTAAACGAATCGACCCTACCGATTAAATTTTTATCGGTTGTATTATAGAATTCTTCAAAACCTAGTTAACTTAAAACGTGTTCACCCATCGACTTTATCTAGAATCGATCCAGTGGCCCTTGATAATCATTATGCAATGTGGAATTTTTTCAGTAGTCAAATCTGACACGTGATAGAAAAAAGATAGGGAAGAAAACAAATGAGAACTGGAATATGGTCACTGTTGTTCCAACTGCAGTACGGGAACTATGACAACATATTATAACGACGTAAGCGTTAGTGTGGTTTGGTATTTATGTAGATGGATAACAATGAATATACACTCTAAGTTGCTTTAACGATGAATATATTCTGGTGAAGAATCAATTGAGAGTGTAATGATAGTATTAATAGTTATATTTATTTGACTCAATAATACATTTGCATCAATACATGGTTCGGCAACATTATAAAATGTAAGCAAAAAAGGTCGAAATTCTGAATCATGATTCTTCAGCTGGTGGAACCTCAGTGAGATCTAGTCCCTCTTCGGGCAAGTCTGAAGTAAATTGTCCCAGGATCCCATCACCGCTGAGAGTCAACCCACTCTGCGAATCAAAATGGAATACTGAGTGACAGCTTCATGAAATGCTCTTCTATCGTATGTATGGATATGGATGTTATAGGAAGCAGAAATATGTTCGTATCTCGCTTCAGGTAAGTCTGATGTAGCAAATTCCATTTTTATGCAAATGCACTATGATATTCCTTTCCTTGTCTAGTAAGACCCATTTTTAAATTATTTTATTCTTGTCATTTCAGAAACCCAATAATCTTCAGACTTTGCTTTGCTATGTTTTTCGATATTAGTCCCACTTCAATCATTCTCTGTTTCTACCTTTTTACCAGATTCAGAATTTTTAAGAAATAAGTAATCCATAAATACCTCAGGCTGGAACCTAAGCATGTCAGCACGAGCCATAGCTTCTGCCTGGGCTATTCTCTGTCTGAATGTTTGAGCCATCTCCTCAGCCTATATAACAAAAGAAGTTCAGAATTATGTGAGTGACTTCCCCTTCAAAAATGGGTTGAAATAGATTTAAAACATGCAACACAAATCGAAGGAAAAAGTTTTAGAAATTAGTGTACGCGCGTAACTTAATTCTAGAGTTGGTTGAAAATTGTCTTCCTTTTAACAATGTGAAATCTCCAACAACCCCTTAGGTTGAATGGGTGAACGTAATTTCAAGTGTAAAATTTGCATGTCTGAGTGAGCATCTTCTAATGATCCAATAATGGCCGAATAGTTTAGAGTACAGTTTTACTCCTATTGCTAAGACAAGCATATGCTCATGTAATTCTGTATCTGTAACCTCAGTTACAGGTAGTTAGATCTTTTTCTGCTCTTTCTATGACACTACAGTATAAGCTACTGAGTCTACGGGTTCATTTTACGGAATATTTTCACATTAGAGTTTCTCTCAATTTCAACAAATAACAGATGGTCAAATAGGTCTACAAAATTACTAAGATAAATTTTGATACTACTTTAGAATTTGCATTTAGGCTTAACTCAATCTCAAAATCTAACTAATAGAGTAAGGGTTATCTACTCGTGTGTGTGTGGGTGTGTAGAAATGATCTCCAACAACTGAAATAAACAAAGAAACCTCTTTTTTAAGCTTCCTATATCATGTCAAACTGTGGCATTAGATAGCTTAAAGTGGAAATGAATGGAGTTTTTAATTTAAGCATTTGAAATTACAAATTATAATTTACTTATGTAATGAGTAAAAGATTGAAGAAGCTTCTTGTTCATAACATACCTTCTCAAAGACAACCTTTGGATTGCGGATCATGTCTCCAGGCGTGGGCTCTAACTTCTTAGTGGAAAGACTTACTCGACCTCTCTCACGGTCATGACTTAAGATCATCACCTAAACAAATTGTAAAACTATTATGTCCAATCCAGACAAAAATCTACCCTACTCGCTATAGTTTTACCTTTAATATGTCGCCAGGTTGAAGAACAGTTGAGATATCAGTTACACGGTCATGACTGATCTGACTAACGTGAAGGAGGCCATTAATTCCACCAATGTCAATGAAGGCACCATATGGCTTCAGGCTTTGAACAGAGCCAGTAACCACTGAACCAATTCCTAGCTGTGCCTGGTTGCCAGCTATGGCCTTGCGATTACTCAGGACAAGTCTAGATTGTTCCTCATCCACCTCCACAAACTTAAGAGGAAGCTCCTTTTCAAGAAGCTCTTCTATATTTGAGTTCTGAGAAGATAATAAGCAAAATGAGAAGAATTTCAGCTGCTTCATAAACGTATACAAAATAATAACCCAGGGCCTTAGAAGCTAAATAAAAGACAGAAATGAAAACGAGAAGTTTCATTCTCTAGTCTGCAAAATCATATAATTTATAACTTGTAGAAACAAACAAGTTTTGAAGAAAACTGCATGACTCAATTTCAACTTCAATGAGAATATAGGAAGTTATTTTTTTACTTTCTACATAGAATGTTATTAAATGTTGTGCACTCATTCATTGATAAGATATTTTTGAATGGTTACATGTCATATAGAGCAAGTTTAAACCAAGTCAAGATTCTCCATTGGTTTTGGAGTGTTGTAGTCTGCTGAACATTACATTAAAAACATTAAAAGTACAGTGCTTTAAAACAAAATTTCATATATTTTAAAATATCCGTGTCTATTGGTTAATTATACAGAGGAACAACGTAGAAAAACTCAAGAGAGAATCCAAATTAGTGAATCCGTAAATGTGAATATAGCTCAAGTCAAGAGCTAACCGTTGACAATTGTGACAATGGAACAAACCCTCTAAGCCCTTCCACCTCAGCCACCACTCCTCCTTTGTTCACCCCCACAATCTGTCAATACAATAATCTTATCAAAACAACCTCATTTGAGGAGTAATAGGAAAGGAGTAACTGAAGCCAAAACAATTCGGTAACAGGAGAAACCCACCTTACCCTTGACAGCAGCATCTTCTGCCTGAAGCTGCCTGCAACGTTCCCATGCAAGATCATACTGAATCGACCTTAAACTCAAGATCAAGCTATCGTCCGATTGATTCTCACCAATGATCAAAAACTCCTCTCTCAACCCAGCAACTATGCCCGCCTCTTCCACGTGCTTAACCTTGCGGATGCTCGCTTCCTGCAGCGGCAAATACGCCGAGGACTTTGCAGTGATGTCAACAACTGCTCCATTGTTATCCGTGTAGAACACAGTACCTTTAACCTGATCATTAAAAAGATGATCTTTCATACTTTGCCGACGACCCAATTGAGAATTGAATTGAAAAGAAGAAGAAGAAGAAGAAGAAGGAGTGCGAGAGTGACCTTGGAGCCAACTTCAGAATCAAAGTCGTACTTGTCGAGAGCAGCAGTAAAATCTTCAAGGGTGAAGGAGACCCCTTCCATGGGAGCAGTGCGGCATCTCTCGTAGGCTTCTTCGAAGAGCTTCTTCAGCTTCACTCTCTCTTTGTTCTGTGCATTGGCCAGTGCCACTGAGTTGACTATGGAGGTTGAAAAGCGCTTTTGGTTGTGGCGATGTTGGGTGAAAAGAGAGGGTTTTGAGAGAGGAGAAGAAGAGAGTGGAGAGCATTTGAGAGCAGTGAATTGAAGAGCAAGAGAAGCCATTTGTGTGGTGCCATTGCCACGGATAATGTCTCATTCTTATTTCCTCTCACTATGACAAACAGGATAACGTTTAAGATCCAACTGCATCTTAATTGCTTTTTCTCATCTTTTCATTATTACACCAAAACTATTTTTCACTCTTCTTTATCATTAATCAATATTTTTACATCACATTACGTATGCAAATGTTTACAAGTTACCAACTAAGAGAAACATAAAGCAGAAAAAAAAAACATTTTTATTCCCAGATAATATGCTGAGAATAAATGCATGCTTAATTCAATAAATAAATATACTGATAAAGTTATAAAATAATAGGCTCTACAAATTATTTTATTACTTTAATCTAGTATATATATAGAGAGAGAGAGTTTGAGTTGAAACTAAATAATATTAAAATAAGCAATTGAGTAAATAAATATATTAACATGTATATAAAATAATAATAATAATAATAACACTAGAGTATTTTTTTATAATATTAATATAAAATAATAGACTTAATGATAACAAAAATACTTAGATACACTCCTTGTCTTGAGTGAAACGAATCAAACAAATATATTAAGAAAACTCAAATAATGTATCTGTGCAAATTATCTAGACAGTAAAAATTCAGACAAAGAAACAAATTAATTGAATACACTAATACAGATATAAAAAAAATATATTTAAAATGATATTGGTATAAAAAGTAGGTTTTATGTAAGGGCAAATATATTTACACATCTCATTGTAAGTGATAATAAATAAATAAGCATGTTAAAATAATTAATAATGAAATATTGTCTGTGGTTATTCAAACAACAAAAATACCGTGAAAATATTATCTATAAAAAATGTTGTATTAAGTTTTGCAGAGAAGGTAACAATTTTAAGTATTTAACTGTTACAATTTTTATAATTACCCATATTTTGATAATTATATCATAGAGATAATTGATTATTTTGTGTTTTACGTATATATTTTAAGTTGTGAAAGAACAAATAAGTGCTTATTCTAAGATAAGTTATTATATTATATTTATGTTAATTTTTTAGTTTTTGAACCAATAATTATACATACATGGTGTAGGAAGACATTTTTCATAAAAAAAACATCAAAATGGTGAAGAGAAAATTTGGAGTAAGAAACCACAACCGTAAATATGGTCATTTATCAAAATATTTTTGTTTTTACTTTTTAATTATTGTAATTTAAGTGTTTGTATTTTTCATACATTGTTGCATCAAATTAGACATTATCTTTTTTTCTTTTTAAATAACAATATAAATTAATGTTATTATTGTATAAATTTGTATTAGTCATTACATTGCAACTCTAAGTTGTCTTCAATTTAACATATTTATGGTTCATAAGAAAGAAAGTACAATGATTACGATGTGATATAATTGTCGACTTCAACATATTTAAGAGAACAACATGCTTAAGAGAAGGGAAAATAAATGAATAGTTAAATTTCTTCATTTTCTATTTCTCTCTCGTGAGAGAAGATTTGGAATGAGATTAATATTTGTTCTAAGTTTTTTTTTTATTAAAATATGTTATTTTAATTTATTTGTTTTAATAATTTTTTTTATAAAATAAATATAACTTATCTTATTATAATTTTAAATTACTTTAAAAAAATTTAATTTAATATTTTTTTTTCATTAAATTTAATTTTTAATTTATTATATCAATAAAATTATTTATAAACTTTATTTATAAATTTACTATTTTTTTATCTCTAAATCCCTTTAAGTAAACATTGCAAACTTCATAATATAATTTATTCTAATTTATCATTTCTCTCAAATAATCTTCACAAATCTTATTTAAAATTTAAAAGTTATTTGATGAAATAAAGCATCACAAGTTATACGGCAATTTTTTTAAACGAGTATTTTACTTTTGTTTTTTTTTACAATATTTTTGTAATCTAAACGATATGATTTTTTCCACTACTTTATATTTCTTTATCATTTTTTTTCACTCCTTAGTCGAAAATACTTAACATATTCAAATTTGGAAGATGCAACGTCAAAGATGAAATGAAGCAACTCCTTTTCTTTTTAATATAACATTATTTTTATTAAGATTTTAATGAGGTGTCGCTTTGTTATTGGATGTGTCCAACACATCACATTTAGGTTAGTGTCCATCCACATGCCCAAACACCAGACAACGTCGTACAATAGCTGTAGAGTAGCAGTGAAGAAATGGGAAGGGTGGTGCTGCAATGGAGGAATTTGAGTGTCACCCATCTTCCCACTGTCTCTCTCTCTAACTTCAAACCACCATTTCAATGGTCAGTACTTTCTCTCTCTCTCTCTTCCGTTCTCTGGATCTTGTGCTTTTCTACACTTTTGTGGAGGAAAATAAAATATAAAAGTGGAGGCTTTACAACAAAATTACTTATGTCCCATAAGATTTGAATTAAACGCTGACCATACAATTATGATATTCTGGATTGTTGTTTCAATTCTACTGCTCAGAACTTGAATACATGTTGCAGTGACCATTACATGCATTAAACATTTTTTAGCACAGTCAAGTAGCTCTACAGTTTAAGATTCAGGAAAACAATGAGTAGTTTTTTAACTTATTAACACCGGTCATTTAGATGCAGAAATCACGAAAAAGAAATTTTAGTCCTTGAAGTTAGCAACTGAGTCATTTAGTCCATGATGTTAAGTATCTATCTACTTGGTCTCTATGCTTGGCTACTGCTATAGTCATTTTGGTCCTTGACTTTGGTACACATCGAGCATTTGATTCCTAATGTAGGGACCTTGTCGGTTGATGAGTGTTAAATTTAGCATCAGTTTGTCAATGTTAACACTTTCAGGAACTAAAGTAATTGATTATGTAATCGTATGGACTAGTGACCGGACCGGTGAAACCAATTTCAGGGCTTAATTAATTGTCAATTCTGAGAGTCAGGGACTTGGTTTTCTTATTATAACATCAAGGTCTAAATTGAATAGAGCTTATGATTTCAGGGACTAATTGTATGCAATACTCATTAAAGATTATTTTTTAGAAAAAATAGTGAAAGTGGATTGTTAAAGCATGTCAGTTAATATTCAATAACCTCAACTTTATTTACTTCCTTCATTTTCACTCTATTGTGTTAACTCGAACACCAAATTGCAAATCATGTGCTCGTGCTCGTAATGGATTTTCAGTATTTCAATAGGTTACTATGATGCCCGTCAGCTCATATATACCATGCCTTATTATGGTATGGAATTTTTTCCCTATGTGGATGTGAAAAACCTAGATGTGCTCCTTCATCATCAGTTCCAAAAAGGCATAAAAGGAGGCTGACGAGAGTTAATTCATATAATTGGATTTCGGATTAGATCATGTCAATTGTATTCTGTCAAGTTGCTTTTATTATTTTTTTACCGAATAGGTGGTGCAACTCTAGTCCTTTATTTTGTAGTGAAAGTTCTATAATTTATCTGCATGCAGAAAAAAGCTATATTTAGTTCAAGGTTTACCGAAAATGAGGAAGTGGTATGGAGGCCTGTTGATAATAGCTTTGGGTATGATGTTGTTTTTCCTCTACAACCTGAAAGGAATTCAGCCAGAGAAGCAGTCAACAAAACAATCAGCATACAATTTCTTTAATAACCATACACCAGATGATTCTATCAAACAAAGCAGTAATATTCCAGTAAACTCTTCCAAGATGGAACAAAAAAGGGTACCGAAACCAACAAAAAGGCCATATTTGGTACATATTGCAGGGCTTGATGATCTGTATGGCATGAAAAATTTATCCAAAGGAGTGATGAATTCTGTGCTTGTTTGGGATTCCTTACGTACTGTGCTGTCAAGGTCAGATGCTTTGGATGAAACAGCTCAAGGAATTAAAGAGGCTTCTGTAGCATGGAAAGAGTTGCTGTCCACCATTGAAAAGGACAAAGCTTCCAAGGTTAATGGCCCAGAAAACCAAAACTGCCCATTCTCTGTGGCTTCACCTGGTAAGGCTGAACTAGATAATGAAATCACTCTTGATCTCCCTTGTGGTCTGGTGGTAGATTCTTCTATTACACTGATTGGAATCCCCAATGGACAAAACGGAAGTTTCCAGATTGACCTTGCTGGGCAAGAGCTAGAAGCGGAGCCAAATCCTCCAGTTATCTTGCATTATAATGTGAGTCTTCCTGGAGAAAACATGACAGAGGAACCATATATTGTTCAAAATACATGGACTAGTGATTTAGGGTGGGGAAAAGAAGAAAGGTGTCCTGCACATGGCTCTACCAACATCCAAGAAGGTATATTAAGTAAATTTTTCATTTCTAATCATGAATTTTTTTTGTTAAAAGTGATGAGCAGTTATAGATCTTTAATTGTTAAACTAGTCTATTCTGCACACTACAATGGATTAAAAGCACTTTTTAACTAGAAATATCTTCCTTTTCTTATAGAGGATGTAAAATTGTAAATTTATATTGTAACTAGGATGATGTCTTGTTTGAATATCATTTTCCCTCTTCAATAGGCTATAGCTGCAGTGCAGCACCTCATCTCATGCTTAGGCGGCTAAGTTTGTAAGATTAATCATATAATAATTAATAACAAAAAGCTCTTTTGTTATGTGTTATTATGGACCCTTTATTATTCTTGAGTGCAGTTGTTTAAGAGGGAGGCTTGCTGTAACTTCTAAATTATCTAACTGGATGTTGTAGTTGATGGACTTGTTCCCTGCAATGTGCAAGCAGTCAGAAGTAACACCAAAGGGAATGGAAATTTGGCTCAACCTGCTAGTATACCTTCTAATATTTCCTCAGAAAGTGCACATAGAAATGCTATTTTCCCCTTTGCTGAGGGTAATCCTTTCACTTCCACGTTGTGGGTTGGTTCAGAGGGATTTCATATGACTGTGAATGGAAGGCATGAAACATCTTTTGCATATAGGGAGGTATGGGAAGAGAAATACTGCTAAAAACAAAAGCTTTTAATAAACTAGTCATTTTAACCTTGTACAGGTTTTATGAATGCAGAAGCTTGAACCATGGTTAGTCAGCAGTGTTAAAGTAGCAGGCAGTTTAAGTCTCTTATCAATCCTGGCTAAAGGTTTACCTGTTACTGAAGATACTGATATAGTTATTGATGTTGAGAATCTGAAGGCACCTTCTATCCCCAGAAAAAGGCTTATTTTGTTAATTGGAGTGTTCTCTACTGGAAACAACTTTGAGCGTCGCATGGCCCTGAGGAGGTCTTGGATGCAATATGAAGCTGTACGTTCTGGAGAAGTTGCTGTCCGATTTTTCATTGGGCTTGTAAGCAATGCATTTTAAACTTGTTCAAGTGAAACTATACATTAGTATAAATCTTCTTCTAGTTTATGCACTAATTCTGCCTCAGAATTTTGTTAAAGCTCTGCTTTCCTGGTTATTTTTGCACTTATCTTTGTTTGAAAGAAATATGGATGAAATTGGCTGGCTTATAAAGAAATTGAAGTGTAATAATTTACGGACCATTGTTATAGGTGTAATCAGCCAATGGTTCTTAAGTCAAGTGCTTGGTTTTGTTTTATGATTGCTTAAATCAATTTGTAAAATAGTTTAGTACAACGGAGCATGGGAGTGCTAGTGCCATATTCATGAAGGAATATACTCAAGAAGTTGCATTATGTAGGATGACTGTATGAAGTGGTTGGGATATTACCTGAATTGCTGAAGTTGTATTCATTATTAAAATGAATAATTTAATTTATTTTAGTTTTTAGCACAAGAAAACGGTAGTTGAAAGCTGAAACCAAAGCGGCTGATTGATCTCTAGAACTCTAACCCACGAAATTCTGTATCTTGAGTCCATCAAGCATTCTAAATTTGTTTTAAACTGTTTTTCTCTTCAAATAATTGTTGGGTAACATTTTATTTGATTTTATTGCAGCACAAGAACAATAGGGTTAATTTTGAGTTATGGACTGAAGCTCAAGCATACGGGGATATTCAATTAATGCCTTTTGTAGATTACTATAGTTTGATTTCTTTGAAGACAATTGCAATTTGCATTATGGGGGTAAGTTTTTTAAGATATTATTCACAAAATATATTGGGATTGCTATTGTTTATCTCGATTCAAATTATTGAGTCAACCGCTTACACATTGACTTTAAAGACAATTTTCAATTAATGCCTTTTCTAAATTATCAAGATAGAGTGGTGTGGAAGTATATATACACATTTTTTTTTTGTGAGGTATGAAGTTATACACTTAATTGCACTTTTGATTCTTCAAATGTTGTAATTACACAATTGGTCTCTTTCAATTTTTTTATTAAATACTTAACAAAGTTTGCCCACATAGCATTGGTTGCTGAAATGTTACTTGATACATTTGGTAGTTTAAATTACACTTTTTTGTAAGGGATCAAAAGTGTAATTAAGACACACCTAGACGTGTTGGGCAACATGTTAGCTGTCATATCTCATTGAGTATGACATTGACATCAACAAATTATGTTAAAAATTTAACTAAATATTGAAAGAGGGACCAAAATTACACAATTGCGATAAAGGAGGGATCCAATTTATGCAATTGAAATTAGGAAAGCCGAAATTGTACAATTGCAATACTTGAAGGACCAAAGTGCAATTAAGCCAAGTTTCTAATAGTTCTTTGCACTGACAAATATTATACAATATATAAAGAAAAAAAAAATAGCAAAACATAGAAACATTTTTCAAGTCATATTGTTTTATTCCTTGTTGTACTTGCTTTTCGTAACACAGCAATGTACTTTCAGTTCTGAATAGTGTTAATTAGGAGAAAAAAAATTGGTATCACTTCTATTATGATTACTGTATGAAAATATCTTAGACATGTGTATACACTATACATCGTACACGCACTTTAGTTAACCTCTAACTTAAGAGCTCTTCAAGAGTTAATTATTCCTGTAACTATGGTTAACTGATACCTTACTAATATAAATACATACACGTGCCTTATTAGGCTCACAGTTTCATTATTACTGTATTTGGCTGTAGTTGGCCCAATGGTCAACTTATTTCAGTCATGTTAAACTAGTTGCATCTCATATGGTGCCATGGTATACCTGTAGTTTTGCTTGAATTGCACATCTGTGCCTTACACATGTTCTTTAGGGAAAATGTACTCTTGGACCTAATCTATATACGAAAATTTATGGAGACTGATTTGCCTTAAAGAATATTATTTACCATTCTATGTTTTTGTTGAAATTACAAGGTTTAGGCATAGACTATAGAGGAAGGGAAAGGAGTACTCGTAATAAATTACTTCTAGTGTGATTTATTTGCGGTTAAAAGAATGACATGACATTCACATTTCAACTTTCTCTCCATTAATGCATAATGCAGGGTGGTACTGCGGTATTGCTCTTATCTACAATGTTAAAATTACAGGCTTTAGGTATAAAAAGAAAATAGGAATAATCAAAAAAAGTAAACTTATATTGAAAGTGTTGTGAAAGATGTCATACAAAATAAAAAATAAAAAAATAAAACTAATTACTACTCCTAAGAGATCATGTAAGACACTTTGTATTATGGAGATCCAATAATGATATTCTGAGTTATTCTTTCTAACAACCTTTATTTCTGTGACAGTGTCATTTTTTATCTAAGCAAGGGTTTTTGTAACTTTATCTGTTTATCAAATCAAGAAGTTGCTTGTAACTATTTTCAAGACCTTAAAATGATTTCAATAATTGAGCAATTGTTGTATATCTATCAAATATATCATTTAAAAGTTGTGTAGGTATCCGGTTCTCTCTCTTTAGTTTTTATGCCTTTACTTCATACAGGGTATTTAATGTGCTCTTATTTTTAAAATTGCAGACAAAAATCATCCCTTCTAAGTACATCATGAAAACAGATGATGATGCCTTTGTAAGGATTGATGAAGTGCTTTCCAGCCTTAAAGAAAAGCCATCCAAAGGCCTCTTATACGGTCTCATATCTTCTAAATCATCTCCTCAGAGGGATGAAGGCAGCAAGTGGTACATCAGTGAGGAGGTATTCATGCCTCTATGATGCTATTAATTAATTACATTAGCATTTTCCCCTCCCCACCCAAATTTATTCATATTATTAATTATTATAATTTTAGGAATGGCCACATGATACATACCCACTATGGGCACATGGTCCTGGTTATGTTATCTCTCGAGACATAGCAAAATTCGTTGTCAATGGCCATCAAGAAAGAAAACTCAAGGTAAAAATTTCTTCGTTCCTATTACAAGATGGGGCGATTAAAGATGTGCTTCTTTTAGAGTCTTTTGGATATTTCAAGGATATGTTTTTTAATAATTATTTTTTATCGATATATTTCAAAATAGTTAATTTTAAAAACAAATAAAGTTGATTGTAAAACAAAAGTTTACTGTAAGTCACCTCAGACTACTGGACCATTTTCTTTTTCTCTCAACCATGATAAGAGAATGAGGAAAACAAAATGTTAAACCAATATAAAATTAACAAAGATAAATGAAAATGTCAGGAGAAGAAAGGAAAACTATAAAAAAAATTACGAAAAACTTTAAAAAACGTGTAACAGTAGAATGAGAAACTAAAAGAAAATACATAGAGGATATACCAATTAAAAGATCTCATAATAAAAAATTGAAGAAAAGGAATATGATGATGATACACATGATAAGTTGCGCGGACTCTTAATCTTCACTTCCATCCCATGTCAAAACATTAAATTCAAGTGGAACTTAAATAGGCATAAGTAAACCAGTATTATCTTAAACTACATACAGTGTATTATTAAAAAAGTTTAATTTTTATCATTGTATTTCTTCTATGTTCGCCCTGCCATATATGTCTTTATTGAACAACAATTTTTATTATTTATTTTGAATCTCTTTTAAAGAAGGATTACATTTATTTGATTTCCTTTTTTGATATTTCGTAGCTCTTTAAATTAGAAGATGTTGCCATGGGCATATGGATTGAACAGTTCGCAAATGGTGGTAAAGAAGTGCGTTATATGAATGATGAGAGGTTTTACAATGCTGGATGTGAATCAAATTATGTACTTGCCCATTATCAAAGCCCAAGGATGGTGCTATGCCTTTGGGAGAAATTGCAGAAAGAACGCCAGCCAGTATGCTGTGAGTAGATATCTGTTTTTTTAGTTGTAACCAATGATTCTAAGGTTTGAGCTTTTCTAAATGTTTAGGTCATATGTAAGTTACCACTAATCATCTTATATGTATGTTGTATCCTATTGTTCATTGATTTATTCATTCATTACAATCATTTCAGCAGAAACAATTGTTTTGCTTCAAAATACATGTAATATAATTCCTGCTAACTCGTGGCATTTTGATTCTGAACAATGAACATTGAAATTCTTGATCACTGAAAACATAGGATGAAAACATCGTGTTGTACTAACTTGTAGGCTCATCTATGTTTTTGGTCCTTCAAAATATTTCTTTTCCATTTAATCTCCCATTTTTGAAGAGTTATAATTTAGACTTGTATTTTTGTTCATTTCCCTTGCTGTCCCTTTTGTTAGCTTTGTTCCGGAAGTGCTATTTTCTGGTCCCTCTATAAACTTTACCATTTGGTCCTTGTAAATGACCCAAGTTTGTCATTTGGTACTTTATATTTTTCGAGCTGCATAAGTACTTAATGAAAAAACAAATGGAAACCTAATAGTGGGATCACATTGGAACTGGATAAAGATAGGACTAAATAACTTTTTACAACTGGACGACAAAATAAGAAAACCTTAATGGTTTAAGGAACCAAAAACAAATTACTCTAACTTTTATTACCTAAAAATACGTGTAAACTTGAACAATAGCAAAATGCTGATGTGAAGTTGCTGAATTCCCATGAGATTGTCTGTTCATTGTTTCATCCCAGTTGCATCTATGCTTCAACCATTGGTGAGTTCTGTTATTTTTCATTCAGTTATTTATTTGGTTAGTGTACATAATTATACTTGATTACTACTGTAGCATGTATAACCACTACACAATATTATGCATCAAAGGCTTAAAAAGCCTTGATTACTAGTAATCAAGTTTACTAGAACACACTTTGCCCAAAATAATAAGGCTCATCTCTATATCATGTTTAGAAAGTACCTAAGATTAAAGAAAGTGTAAATGATTATAAAGATGAAAAGTTGAGAGGTTTTGGCTTTAACAGTTGGTGTTTAGTGAGTGGGTGGAGAGAGCAAAATCAAACTCAACTCATCATCGTACGCAACCAGATAATGACTATGCGTGCCACTAAGGAAAGATATTGTATGGATAACTTTATAAAATTAGAGTAGGATTGAAATGGAAGCCATCGGTGCTTCCCATACCTTCTTTTCCAATGGTAATAACAGTCAAATGAAGACTTCACCATGCATTGAATTTGAACACTGTGTGGGAAAACGGGGAGCAATTACTTGTTCTTCTAAGTCAACCCCTTAATTAATAACCTTACTACTTCTATATGGAAGACAACCTATGATAAGTCCAACATGGATAAGAATTGAATCTACCTTCACAAATGAGAAAATTATAATAATTATACATAATTCATAGGCATATGTTCCTGGTATATAAGTTTTTTCATTACTTAAGATTGTTTTGTGTTAGTAATTTTTCTTGTTATTAAATGAACCTTCATCCACATTAAACTTAATCACTGAATAAACAGGAAATAACTAATAGGGGCGCAAATTTTCAATGAATTTGGGAAAGAAAAGCAGTATTAGTTTAAGAACTGTTAGTATTATCAGATGAAGTTCATATTGAATTAAGTAATATCTTATAGTGGCTATTACTTTCCATTTAAAGCACTTGACATAAATTTTATCTTATACTCATAATAATAATAACCTTACAAAATTTAAATTGATAAGTTCATCCGTGTTAAGAATGAATGATTGGAATATTTTATATGCGTCCACAGCCACAGCCACAACTTTTTTTTTTGACGTGGTTGTTAGTTATTCACAATTTATTAAGTCAAAGCTACAATTATTCATAATTACTTATACGCAACCTCAACCTTCACCCCTACAATTCATGGATTGCCACGTACTTAGCCGCAAAGTTAAACTTTTAAATTTGGTTTAATTAACTAATCTGTAGGTAACTAAACTAATGCGAGTGACGTTAATCATAAGCAAATCCAGGGATATTTACGTCATTTTATATATTCACGAACTTGATGTACATCAGAAGAGGCGTGACGACTCCACGCTCTTGTCCTCGCGTCACAAATATACCCTTTCGTTGAAGTGTCTAGAAAGAGAGAAAATACAAACACGATACGACACCGTGTTGCAGGGGCATTACTGGCTTTTCACGCCACGCGCACCGACGTGCTTACTAGTGCGTCGGATTAAGCACCCTCCTTTTTAAGTATCGTGTGCGCAGAATTTCGCAGCAGACACATACATAGAGGTGAAAGAAAGAGAAGCCCTAATTTTGTCACTGTTCTTCAGAGAAAATTCCAAATTCGAAAGCTTCAAATTCAATTAAGGAAATTCTAGCGGTTGATTTCGTTGCGGAACGGCGATTGAAGATGATCGTGAGCCCGAAGATGGTAGCGGAAGCGGAAATTATCTGTCAGCAGACCATTCCGATGTTGGACGTGAAGTATCATATTTGCGTTGCGCAAGAACACAACGTTGAGGTCGAGGTTTCACCCAAATCGCCTTCACCTTCTGTTCCGATCTTTGGCCAAGTATGATTTTATCCCAATCCCTGTATCTTTTTGCCTTTCGGGTTTGATTTTAATTGCGGTTATCATTGTTTAATATGCTTGAAGGAATTGGTTTTTGAGTTGTCTTTTTAGTTTAGTTTACTGTCAAATCTGAACCGGGTTTTTGAATTTGGTTTTGTTTCTTTTTATTGATAAATGTGGGAAGATCCAATACTCCTCTGGGTATTGGTTTAGAAGAAATAAGTAGAAAAGGATGAAAATGGAGAAGGAATAAGCTGAGAAAAGATAAATAGGTAAGAAATAAATTGAATGTTTAGTTGTTTGGTGGAGGAGAAATAAGCGAGAAAAGCGAAAGTGTTTTGAAAGTTGAGTAATTTGATTGATTTGATAGAAATAAGGATAGTGATAAATTGATGAAAAGAAATATTTGAGGAATAATAGAGTGGTCTCGTCAGTTTTTTTCTACTCCTCTCCTCCCTAAACCAAACAACCAAAATTAATTACCTCTCTCTTATCTCTACCAAACTAGGGACTAGTGTTTGTGAAGTTTACGAATCTGAATTTTGGAAGTAGAATTTGGAATTGGATGTTTATTTATCCCCATTAACGTAGGTTCCTCACTCAGTTGAAATTTATTTATTGCTTTTTAGTAATTTCGAACTATTATGCTTTGTGAGTTTAGTGGTCATGTTCATGTTTTTTCTGTAACACTTTGAGCCGACCTCTAGTTTTGTTGTGCTGACTTTTGTGTTGCATGTTGATCAGGCAGTGAATCACTCTGATTTCATTAAACATTCCATTTCCGAGACCCCTGAGGCGAGTTTTGTTCCAAAAGCGCGTTCTGGTAGCTATGCTGAGATTGGGCCGCGAGTTTCTATGGATGATGAACACATCTGTATTGACGATCTAGGTGCTCATCTTGGATTTGTGTTCAAGTACCCGATACGGAGTGCATTTTATGCAGTTTTTGATGGTCATGGGGGGCCTGATGCAGCTGCTTTTGTTAAGAGGAATGCTATGAAATTGTTTTTTGAAGATGCGGACATGCTGCAGACATATGATACTGATGCATTCTTTCTAGAGAAGTTAGAGGATTCCCATAGGAGAGCTTTTCTACGGGCAGATCTTGCCTTGGCTGATGAGCAAACCGTTAGTAGTTCGTGTGGAACGACTGCATTGACTGCCCTTGTACTTGGAAGGCACTTGCTTGTTGCTAATGCTGGTGATTGCCGCGCAGTTCTTTGCCGGAGGGGTGTGGCTGTTGACATGTCTAATGATCACAGGCCAAGTTTTCTGCCAGAACGGCGGAGGGTGGAGGAGGTTGGTGGATTCATTGATGATATATACCTCAATGGTTATCTTTCAGTAACCCGTGCCCTTGGGGATTGGGACTTGAAATTTCCACTCGGTGCTGCATCTCCTCTAATTGCTGAGCCAGATGTTCGACTGGCTACATTGACCGAGGAGGATGAGTTCTTGATCATTGGGTGTGATGGGATTTGGGATGTAATATCTAGCCAAGTTGCAGTTAGTCTTGTTCGCCGAGGATTAAGAAGGCATAACGACCCAAAGCAGTGTGCTATGGAACTAGTCAAGGAAGCATTGCGCCTACATACATCGGATAATCTCACTGTGATTGTTGTATGTTTGGCACCCATTGAAAGCATTGTTGAATCATGTCCACCCCAGAGACGAAGATTCAAAGCTTGCAACCTGTCCGAAGAGGCCCGTAATAGGTTGAAGAGCTTCATTGAGCGAAATTGACTGTACATGCAATTCTTGTGATTCACAAATGTTCCATTATAAAAAAAATAATCTGTTTTTTAGGCTGTTTCAGAGAGCTAAAAAGCAGCCAGAAGTTTTGTAGGGATAGAAGGGATATTTAGTGAGGGTTAGAGGGGGTTCAGACCTATTTAATTTGGAGGTGTTTTCTGAGTTTTGTTGGCATAGAAACAATTGTAGCTAATTTTGGCGGATTAGATTCGGAGGCCTCCATGGTCGTTCCCATTTTAACACTGTTTCTGCTTCTGTAAATAGAAATGATTTTAGGCTTTCTCACTGGTTCTCTGAGGGTGCATGCCGCCAAAATTTGATATTCATTTAAAATTTAATTTCATATTTACTTTGATGAGGTGTGGTGATAGCTGAATGCATAGCTAAGTTATTGTTTGAGGCTTTGATTATTGTTCTTGACCCTCTCCATGTTTTGTGGGTGGATATGCATGGCCCATCTTATCAGTGTAGGACCTATGAGATGGGGCAATATCACCGTTTGGCATCATACAAGCTAATCAATCCCTTATCACATGTGATGATTTTTCTCTCGGTTTTAGAAGGAGAAGGGAATGGAGCCTGTGAGTTGCCCTAGTCCAACCAAATACTGAGAGGCTTTGGTAAGGTGTGTAAGGTCGTTATTTCGTTATCTAAATCTTGCAAACGTATGACTAGGGAAATTTGCTCCCAGATGTTCCTACTTCCCAATCTACAACTCCTACTATCATATCATATCCCTTCTTTTTCAGATCCTAAATATATGCCACCCGTTCCTGCCTCATTTCTAAAACTATGTTAATTTCCTCTTTCTAACCATTCAACTTCAATCAAAAACAGAATCATTCTACAAACTCTTACCATTTCTGTTCTCGCTCAATATAACAGTGTGATTATTGATACTACTGGGTTGCTATAATTCTTGATTTTTATCAAAGAAATTTAAATTAAAAATTCTTGATTCTTAAAATAAATCTAAATGTTTTATAATTTTATAAAAAAGTATACCTTAACATGCATTGAATTAAACATATTAAAATATTTCTTTTAAAACTTGTATCATCCATCATTGAGAGAAAACCACATGCTGAGATCAATTTAATATCATCACTCGATTACAAAACAAATGTGTTGATTTTTATTATAACTACCTAAAAAGTAATGAGAGCAATTATCTCAAAGTGGACAATATGATAACATCGGTTTAAGGCTAATTGGATAATATTATTCAAAATAAAGAGCCATATAACTTATGATTGATCTTCTAGCGTCGCGTTTAATGAATATAGACCCAACCGATGTTCTGCAAATTATGATATTACTCTTACTACATTCATTTATTTGATTAATTGTATGCTACTCCAATGAGTTTGTAATCAAATCAAAACCCAAAGATACAGAAGCATCATAGCTACAAAGTGTTTACAATTCAACTCTTGACTTTGTATAGAAAAAAAAATTATGAGGAAATAAAAGTAATGCCTCTTCCACTCAAATATTCCCATACGAAATAATTTTCAAAACTGCGATTGCTTTTTAAAAATGATGTTTTCAAATTATGGAAAATTGACTAAACAAATTGTTGACAATTTTAGAACTTTTGAAAATATAAAAAATATATTATATCAAAAAAACAGTTGTTATATTTAACTGGTGTACTTGTACAGCAAAATGTAACAAAAATACTAACTATACAATTCTTACCGTATCTCAATCTTAATTTATAAACTGAAACACATTTCTAAAATTATAATATGTTTTAATATTAAATATAAATAAAAAATATATTAGTAAATATTCTCGACTACAAATATCATAAAAAGATTAATTTGAAGAATACAAATTATGCTCGAATTTATAATTTAAACAAATAGTATTCAGGTATATTTTAAAAAGTAATGTTATGGTATTTTTTATAAGCAATTTTTCATCTTCTTATCTAAGATAAAAGTACTTTTTAAACAATCACCATAAATTTGGAAACACGATGATTCATAAATTTGGAAACACTATATTAATTAAACATATTGTTAAGACAAAAATGCCATTGCTTAATTTAATTTTATTGTAATTTTCTTGGTCCGAAGAGCAAAGCCGTGCGAGGCGGTAGAATAAATAAAAAACAATAAAAATGAGTAACGAAGGGCGACAGATGCATCAGGAATGATCTAAGGGCTGACATGAAATGGAAATTAATGGAAAAGACTAATTATTTTTTATTAATTTATTTATTATTATAACTGTAGCATTATAATGTGGAGAGAAGATGGAGATTGTATATATATAATAAAGAAAAAGAGCATGAGTTGTGTGGTGTGTTAGGTTGTGAGAGGAAGAGTGAGAAGGAGCTCAAATCAAATCCCAAGGAATCGAAAAAAGAGAGAGAAGAATCATGGCCATGGCAAGCTTGGCTCGACGGAAGGCGTACGCTGTCGTTTCATCATCCAGGTCATCGGTTTTCCTCACAAGTTTGAGGGGATTCGCATCCGGATCTGACGAAAACGATGTCGTCGTCATCGGCGGCGGTCCCGGCGGCTACGTCGCCGCCATTAAAGCCTCGCAGTTGGGTCTTAAAACCACTTGCATTGAAAAGCGTGGAACTCTAGGCGGCACCTGTCTCAACGTCGGATGCATCCCTTCCAAGGTTCATTACCTTTTCATTCTATTTTTCGCGCTTTGTTTTTCCTTTTTCTTTTTTATGAAGTTTTTCATTTCTTTCTGTGCGGGATTGGGAATTTGGTTTTCCTTTGTATTCTTCTTTCATTTCTGATTGTTGTCTGTGTTTTTTGGAAGAGATTGAAATGACTCTTGAATTTGGGATTTCCGTAGTGAAGGGCCTAATTTTGGTGTTGCAGATTTTTTTGTTTTGGAGTGAGAGGAGTATGTTTTGTTATGACGAGGTGGTGGGGTAGGGAAAAGTAGTTGAGGTGTGATGAAGCTGATGAAGTGTATTTCCTCTGAGGTGTTTTTTACTATCTAGGAATTCTGAGTGCAAGTATGCTTCTGTCCTCTGTTTTTTGCTTTGCATAATTTTTCCTGTTGTGTGGATGAGTTGCTTGATTTGCAATATCAAAATTTAAGGTCTCAACCAGAATATTAACGGATGCGAGAACATCTATTGTTTAGCTTGTTTATTTTTATACAAGAAATTGATTTTTGTTCAACAAGTCTTATCTCACTAGGTGAGACTGGTTTCATGAATCAGTATTGGACGGTAAAAAAATAAATTCAGGGATATAATTCACCTTGAGACACTTTTTAGTAATTTCTTTCCATACCTTCCAATAAAACTCATCTCATTCACTGTATTTTTTTTTCCCATATAAAGTCATTTCACATCCTGCTGTAGATTATACTTTAATTTCTTCTTTATAATTTTCTGTACTGATCACCAATATGATTTCCATCGTTACATATTTGCAAACAAATAGGCTCCCATATACAAACAATGTCATCTCATTTGATCCATCCATCTATCTGCTGTGTAAGACTATGGTTTTTGTTGTTTGTGTTTCCATTTGTAGTTTGAATAAAATAATTGATATGGCATTCTAGAAATGTACGTGCTCATTTAGGAGGGTACCTCCATATTTTGGTTCAGGCGCTTTTGCATTCTTCCCACATGTACCATGAGGCTAAACACTCCTTTGCCAACCATGGGATCAAGCTTTCATCTGTCGAGGTTGATTTGGCTGGCATGATGGCCCAAAAGGATAAAGCTGTTTCGAATCTTACCAAGGGTATTGAAGGACTGTTCAAGAAAAACAAGGTAAACTATGTCAAAGGTTATGGGAAGTTTGTTTCACCATCTGAAGTCTCTGTGGACACCATTGACGGTGGAAACACTGTTGTCAAAGGAAAGCATATTATAATTGCCACAGGTTCGGATGTGAAATCACTACCTGGTGTCACCATTGATGAAAAGAAAATTGTATCATCAACTGGTGCTCTTGCTTTGACTGAGATCCCCAAGAAACTCGTAGTCATTGGGGCAGGCTACATCGGTCTAGAGATGGGCTCAGTATGGGGCCGACTTGGATCTGAGGTAACCGTTGTTGAGTTTGCATCAGACATTGTTCCAACCATGGATGCAGAGGTGCGGAAGCAATTTCAGCGTTCTCTTGAGAAACAGGGCATGAAATTCCAGTTGAAGACAAAGGTTGTTGGAGTCGATACCTCTGGGGATGGTGTGAAGCTAACACTTGAACCAGCTGCTGGTGGTGATCAGACTATACTTGAAACAGATGTTGTCCTTGTATCTGCAGGTAGGACTCCATTCACTGCTGGACTTGGGTTAGACAAGATAGGAGTTGAAACTGACAAGATCGGACGGATTTTGGTAAATGAGAGATTCACCACAAATGTCTCTGGTGTTTATGCGATTGGAGACGTAATTCCAGGCCCAATGTTGGCACACAAGGCAGAAGAAGATGGGGTTGCTTGTGTCGAATTCATAGCTGGAAAGGTTGGCCATGTGGACTATGACAAAGTCCCAGGTGTTGTCTATACCACCCCCGAGGTTGCTTATGTTGGGAAGACAGAGGAGCAAGTGAAGGCACTTGGAGTTGAATACCGTGTTGGCAAATTCCCCTTTATGGCTAACAGCAGAGCTAAGGCAATTGATAATGCTGAAGGACTGGTGAAGATATTGGCTGAGAAGGAGACGGATAAGATATTGGGAGTGCATATTATGGCACCCAATGCAGGAGAGCTCATTCACGAAGCAGCAATAGCATTACAGTATGATGCATCCAGTGAGGACATTGCACGTGTGTGCCATGCACATCCAACAATGAGCGAGGCTGTGAAAGAAGCCGCAATGGCCACTTATGACAAGCCCATTCACATATGAAGAGCTAGTTGCTTCTTCATTTTCTTTTCATTTTTGTCCAACAATTTTACAATGACTTGGAGATGATACCACCTCTGTGTTAAATTTAGATTCAGGTTTTTAAATGAAAATTATCCCCCTGTTTACTTGTTTGCATAATAAGAGGAATGATTGTGTTGTTCTTATCTCTGTTCAATAATTTATATCTCCCCTTCTCTCTGGGACAATGCTGTAATTCTTACAGGGTGAAGACAACTGAAATGGGGTTGTCGAACGGTTTGATTAACACATTGTTGGGTATTTATAAATTATTTTTTATCTGCCCATTTCTTCTTATTAGCAGGAATTCTTACATGACAGGATACTTGAAGGAATAAAAATGGTGACCAAGCTGTTATATTGAGTTCATGATTAGTTTTATTCAGTTGCAGTAAATATCGATGCAAAGGAAGCCATTAACATCGGACAAAATAGGAAGATAAAGAGTGGTATAATAGCTTTAAAGAACCAGCAATGACGTTTGTAGGGGATTGGGACGTTGTTACGATATCTCTATGGATTAAACGAGAAAGTTTCATTTACAGAGTCTTTACTTTTAGTGTGTAAATAAGAATATTTATTTTTTATTATTGTCAGAATTGGATAAAATATTTGAGTATTTTTTTTATTTATAAATAGCTCTACTTCCGTGAAGTGGAAAAGTTAATTAGAATGTGAGAAGTTATCTTTTGACTTCATTACAGCTTTAATTTTAATTATTTTAAAGTTGAGAAAGTAATTCTAAAAATATCAAAAGTCAAATGCATTTTTAATTAACTGAAAACAAACTTCTTGAAAGAAAACTGATTTGGGTGTATAACTTACGAAAGACATTCTTTGAAGGCGTTAAAGAATGTAAGTGGAACAAAGCATGAAAAGCCAGAATCTTCAAGATGAACGGCTCCCACACTGTACTAGAAAAAACTGTTATTGTTTACGCACGTGGATCGATAGGTTTTTACGTTGGGTTAACCATATTTTGCCGCATATCCCTTGTTTCAAATCTTAGTGTTTCGACATGATGGCAGTTACGAGTTCAATCCCAAATCTCAAATAGATTACATTAGTAAGCAGATTGCAAAAGGTACAAACCTTTACCAAGTTAGACTCCTTTAAGAATTTTTTATGATTAACATAACCAATTCATAAGCCGCACATTTATACAAAACATTAAAGTTTAAGCTGTGCAGATTATTTTAAACTTTTGTAATCGTGATAATGTCAATCATACCTTAGAAAATACCATTATCCAAGAATAAAAGCATTATATAAAACTTCAAGTTATTAGCAATAATACCATACTTATTTAAGGAATCGTATCTGCACACGATCTCTTACGCTTTGAAACTAGGATCGAATTGCTCTGCAAGAAAATCGAATCCTAGTATTTACTTAAAGAGGTATTGAAACAACCAAATAATAAACAGACACAAAATGAGTTCTTTGAAACCACCTTTGGCAAGTTGTGAATGCGTTGTTTGAGGCTCTCAAGGAATGGAATGGACAAATGTCAGTCTAAAATTGGCACCTGTAGCACCGTATTTTTCCTTCCCACATCGCATACCAAGTCATTGAATAGCATTCAAAAGCACAACAAGCATCATACCCCATTAATGTGATCAAAGGTCTTATACCTCTTGAGAGATGAAGACCTTCCCATGAACTATAGCACTTACACCATCAACTCATTACAAAACCGTAAATAATTCTCGTAGCAACTCCAATCTTCAACTACCTTCACTCATATGCATCCTCTTGCATATTATCTGGTCGCTTCCTGGCTTGCAAAGCCAATCGTGCATCTCTCTCTCGCTCAAACTCACGATAATCTGTTCGTTGTAGGAAAGAAACCTTGTCCAAATACTGGTTGGAACTTTTCTTATAAGCATCAAGTTCTACATCCAGGCCCTTATTTTCTTCCTTATATTCTCCCCAGTCCTTTTTGGTCTTGTCAAGTACACTGAGCTTCTGTTTCTTCTTGATTTGTTCAAGTACAACATCCACTGCAGAAGGTGGAGGAGCTTTGGCTCTTTCCATTGCCTCCTTTGAGTCTGAATCAACAAGCTTTTTAACTTCAATTTCTTGACCAGCAAAATCCCGAACCTCAGTAATCTGATAAAGGAAGAAAATCAATAAACATTGAGACTCATTCCCCACATGGGTGGTGAGCATGCTAGGACATCAACCAAATTGAAAACCAAAGAATTCAAATTTTCAAGTGAAGTTTTTTGTGCATGGTATATACTTAAATTGTGTTGGGCTGGATATACTTAATAATAGGCACCCCTAGTACATTACATATTGAAACAGCTGGATATAAACTAAATCTAATCATGTCTACATAAAGATCATTTTATTATTAACTTAGGCATCTATACATATTGAAATAAAATTGAAGAATCCAAAGCATTTCGAGTGAAAACTTTGTTGCACGGCATACACCATAATTGCGTTGGGCTTAACACTAGGCACCCCTAGTATATTACACATTAAAACAGCTGGGTTTAAGCTAAATCCTGCTTCTGACTCCGTCAAAGCTTCTTTTTATATAACCCGGCCATCTCCACGTATGGAAATAAAACTACATATTTTGCCCTTTCATTTGACTAATTGCACACATAATTTTCCCAATTCAGCCAGATTAGCACACGACCAAAAATAGGAACAATAGATACCGATATGCTTACCACAAGTTTCCCCCTGCTTGAGGCAGCCATGGCAGCATCATCTTTCACTGCTGCAAGAGCAGCAGCAGCAATCTTCTTGGCTTCTTCACTGGTGCCGCTTTGCGTAGTGCCATGTTCATTCTTTGAAGCACCATGCCCGAGGGATTCAGTTGCCTTTGGTGCCAACCCCAAATAAGACATCCAATTCTATGTTCAAAGTTATCAGGAAAGAAATTAAACTCCATAGCAGTGAAAGATGTTTTATTTGATTTCTTTACAAGTGGCTTGAAGAAGAGAACAACGGCAATGCCTTACAGAAGATGTCTTTTTTGCAGTTTTTTTGGGGGCAGAATTAGGCCTGCTTGTAAATCTAGTGAGGACCTTATTAGATACTCCCTTATTCATTTGCTCCCACATGGCATCAACTTGAGCTTTTATTTCTACCACGAGAAAGAGCATGTGATGTGAGCAAGTTTATCAGCAGCAAAAACATTAAACTCTCCACGACAGACAATCATTGCCAAAGATAAACAAAAGTCTTAACATGCATACCGAAGCCAAAACCTCACCAGTATCCTCCTGTTTTGCTTCCAGGCTAGACCCCATGACAGGTTCTTTGACAGACTCAGTTGAACTTGCATTGACCGTATCTGAAACATAAAACTTAAATTTGATTCAAAGAAGCCCCATTTTATATCTAAAAGAGAGAGAATTGAACATACTACGGTGATTTAAACCAAATATAGGATTCAAGAAAGAAGAGTATTCAGTCATCGAGACCCACATGAAGAAAAACTGAAACTTTATTTACCTTTACCTTTACCCATGCGTGTAACGAAACAAAACAGTAACTATCACAAAACCAAACGTTAAAATAAATAAATAAATGAAGAAATAGGGAAATGCAACGAACTAGGGTTTTGACATTAAGCAGGAGCAAAAGAGATCTAGTAAAGATAGTGTAAAAATAAAATAATAATAATAATAATAATAATATGGGTATTTAAAAGTACGCATAAAATCACGAAGCGTGACAGTGAGATGATGTAGAAGAAATATCGTATTTTGAGTAGTTTGTTTTGGGGGAAATGGAATTATGGGCGTTTGGATTGAAAGCTGAAAAGAAAAGGTGAAACAGAGAATGAACAGAAAAAACAAGAAAAGAAAAGCTTTACCGGCAGAACTCATCTCTGCCGGTGGCGGGAGGCGGCGGCGGTGGAGAAGGCGGAGAAGCACAACCCAACAACTTCGGCTCTACCCTCCCTTCTATGTTCTCCCTTGAAAAACTTCCGTTCTCTTTACCCAAATCACCCTTCTTTCTCACTTCTCTGTGTTTTTTTCCTAGGAAAACGTGAATACAAACCTTTATATACATTCACGATGTAATTTTTAATATTATTAATTAATAAATTAGTAAAAAAGACTTTTTCTTTTTTATTAAAATTTTCCCCAAATACATTAAAAACAACTCCAAATGGATTCGGTGTCAAAATAATTTCCAAATAAATTTATTTAATGTGCACGTTGGTGAGAAAAAACATTTTCATAATTCGGTTATCCAGAAAAAAATTAAAGAAAAAAAATAAGAAAAAGGAAAAATAGAATTTACTTTAGCGAAAAGTAAATTCAAATGATTAATTAAAGATGTGGAGAATAAATTTTAATTGATGTGAAAAGAAGAAAAAAAAGTAAGAAATTTGGTTTTATAATATTATTTGAAATTAATTTTTGTTTTTTTAGTTTATTTAAAATTTTAAAAAATTGAATTTTGAACTTGTGTGTTAAAAAAATATTATCGTGGTTTTCAAAAATAAAAATTATTACTGTAGTGTAAAATATTAAAAATACAAAATTTAGCATATATACGTTTATATGATCACGTGTTAGCGTTGAAGTATGTTTTAATTATTTTCTAACTGTTGTTTATAAAGATTTTCGCTGCTCAACTACACAATTCAAGTTCTCATTCTAATATTTTCAATGTTCAAATTTCCTTTCGTTAATAATATATTTTAAAATATTTATTTTTTAATATAAATTTGATAATTGAAATTTATATTCTAATTGATTTTATATTTCATGCACATACTATAATTGTGGATATAATTATAAGATGTTTTTAAACAAATATTTTATAAATTATATAAAAATATCAAAACACAGACTAATCTATCCCATTTAATTGTGACTTATTCACCAAAATCAAATCGGATCAAACCGAGATGAGAAGACGGGTTGAGAATCTGAATCCGTCCAACCAATGGACGTGATGTTTGTGAATCTGGAACAAAGAGGATACAATGTAAAAAGGATACAACGCAATCAATGGAAAAAAGAAAGGACGCAGTGCAAAAATAGTACCAAAAATCAAATTCACAGTCATTCCAGAAATCTCTATTCACAATTCATAAAATCAAAATCCACAATTCACAAATCATGTGCAAAATCAGAAATCTCAATTGCAATTTCCAGATCCTAATTCTTAATTCACAATTCACAACAAATTAGAAATCCTAACTTTCTCTCAACATCTCAACAACCATTAGCCCCATCATTGTCTTCTCCTTCACCTCAAACACCCACAACTAGAGCATTTAAAGAAGAGAAAGAAGGTTGAACAATAATAGAGAAGAGGGTCACTGGAGCTCCTAGCCAACAACGCGTCCTGGAAAAGATGCAGCAATGCCAACGACAACGTCCGACTTTGACACTAATGGCGAGGCAAAAGAGGTGCAGTCGTGGATGGAGGTGGTGTTGTCATGCTTCACAAATAGAAAAAGATGCAGATAAGTGCGGTAGGTTTCGTCTCCAATGCTAACAACAAGGCAAGAAAGTTACAACCGTAAGTGGAGGTGTTGTTGTCGTGGCTTCACACAGAGGAGAAGAAGACGAAGGTGGCTAGGGTAGGGTTTGTTTCCTCTCTTGTGTTGAGGCTGACTGTGAGATCTTTTTAGTGAAAAAACAATGAAAAAAAGGTAAATAGAAAACATGAAACATGTTACGGGTTTTTTCGGGTTAACCCACCTTGTGAACCGACGGGCTGGCGGGTCCAAACATGTAACCCGTCCCATCTGTTGTTTGACGGGTCAGCTTGATTGGAGGCTTTGACATTCCTAAAATTATAAGACTTTCTTATTCAAGTATTATTGTACAAAGTTAAAAATATATAATTATTTAAACACTTTGAGGACAAATATCAGACAATAGACAATCTTGGTAAATAAACTTTTTGTTGGAAAAAATGTAGCATTTTATCCACAAGAATCATCTAATAACAAAGATATAAGATGAGTAGGCAAACACAAACATACAACATAGAAACTCTAAATTTAAAGAAAAACCATGATCATTGTCTAATGACAACCAGAGAGTAATCATTATGTGCAAATTTGTATAATACAGAGAAAACATTCTCAACCTTTTGATCACAAATACACCCAGAATTTAGCTACACTTCACAACACCCTACCCTACTACAACAACAGTATAAGAAAACTCAAACACTAGCTCAGCGTGTCTTTGATTTGGAAAAAAAACACCGTGGACTTAGAGCCTAATATATAGTTACTAACACCTAACACCTCCCCTAGGTTATCATAGGCTATATGAGATTTTTCAAAATGTATTATTTTCATCATTCTAACATTCTCCATCTGGTTAAAATAAACACATCTTCATTTTTTATACCATCAATAATGCTCCACCATATAGATTATACTTGGAATCAAACCGTCCCGAGAATTTTTATTTGAGATCATATCATCCCAAGAATTTTCACTTGGAATCAAATCATTTTAAGAATTTTCACTTGGAATAAAACAATCTCAATAATTTCAACTCGAAATCAAACCATCCCAATAATCTGCATTTGAAATTAAACAATCGAAGGAATTTTCACCTGTAATTAAACCATCCTAGTAATTTCCACTTGAAATCAAACCATCTTAAGAATTTCCATGCACCTACATCAATACTAATCAATGCTCATGTATAATCATCACACACCTTACATAAATATTAGCCAATGCATATACATAAACACCATACACCCTGCATTCATGTTAACTTCTGTGTATAAACACTACACACCATACATCACTGTGCATATATTTATGTAGTTTTATTTAAATAGTGTTTGTCAAATTTAGTGAATTAATAATCTTTAGGTCCATATTTAATTATTTTTACTTTTCTTTATCTACTTTTTATGTTTTTTTCGCAGGATAATGTTTGACTCTTCTCAATTCCAACTGTGCAATCGTGTAAACTTTTCCGATTATTACGTAATATAAAAGAATTTGTTTTCTTCGTTATTTGAATCTTAATATATATATATATATATATATATATATATATATATATATATATATTTATATATTTGAGCAATTTTGTTTATCAATTAATTTCTAAAACATATATTTAATCACTTATTTATTTTTTTAAAATTTTTATTTGTATGTAGAATACTTTAATGATATTTATATAATCTTTTTATTTTTTAAGCTCATTTACTATAATACAATAATTTAATGTTACTATTTCAAAAGATTAAAAAATTATATGTAAAATCAAAATATTATTAGTTTAATTCATCTTTTAAATTTCATTTAGGTCATGTATTATAATATTTATAGTATATGAAAAAATATTTAATAAAAATTTACAAAATAAATAAAAAATATTCAAAATATTTTTAGATTTAAATATTTGGTTTTTATAATTTTTAAAAAACATTTTCTAGCTTTATCAAAATTAACATTCACAAAATTAATTGAGATTTATTTATAAAATTTTATTTACATATAATTGGGTTATTTATATAATTCTTTAATTTCTATCATTGTTATTTCGTACTATAATTTAAATTTTATATAATTATTATTTATTTTTAGTAAGAAAAAAATAGAGAAATATATTTAAATATTAAATATAATATCATACTTTCTTTATCATAGTGTTTTCTATAAAAAATATTTAATTATATTAATTAATTGTAATATGCTTAGATTTTACACAATAATTGAATCTTTGGAAGGATTGCATTGGACACTATTTTTTAAATCTAGTAGTGTTTTCTCCACTTGAATATTAGTTTTTATATTTAGAAATAGTTGTTCGCATAAGTGTTCCACGTTTGTTTGAAGTATGTAAATGATAGACACACATGAATAATCTCACAGACATATAATTAGATTCATTTCATAAATAGTTAAAAGAAAATAAATATTGCATATAATTATCTATATATGACTAAAGTTGGTGAAACATATACATATAATTACACTCTTTATAAGTTAACTATATCCACACAAACAATTTTTAATTTACTATTTTTTCCGGAAGTACAGAAAAAAAAAGTTTTTCCACAATTTAAAATTAGCTCCTAAATAAATTAACATATAGAAACCCTTTCTTATAATTTTAAAACTTTTTATTTTTATAATATTAATAAACAAATTTTCACTCAAAAATTTCTTGTAGTGAGAAAATGTGTTAAACATTACCCTAGACCATGAGATAAAAATTATAGAAATCATAATAATTGGTAATTATGGTATACTAATGAACACACTTGTACATATAATTATAAAGTTCGGAGGTTTAATTTGAAACCTATAATTCATATGTTGTTTAAAATTTGTTACACAAATTAGGAGGTTACACTTTATTTAATCATTAACTTTGATAATATTTTTTTTATCCCGTAATCCTGAAGCGTATTGATTATAGAAAAATTTGATTTTGGTAATTGTATGACGACTAGTAATTACAGAGGAAAAAACAAATTAATCATAAAACATTTAAAAATAGGGTATACCTGTTTTCCATTAATAGTTCATGTCAATTTTGTTAATTAAAAGATTTTTTTTTTAATTTAAAGAAATAGCGTTATTGTATCACTGTATCACGTTATTGTATAACGTTGTAATCATAATCATGTAACCATTATAATATGTATGAATCAGATGCATGCAGTATTTTGAATATAATTTAAAAGACATAGAAATAAAGACGTGTTAGGAATTCAAGTGTGATTCTAAATCCCACATTGACTAGAAATGAGAAAGTGGAGCACTATATAAGAATAAAGACCCATAAACCTATTGCCTTAAGATTTTGGATTGAAATCCCGTTAAGATGAACAACGGTACGAGAAGGGATACTCATGGTTGGAAATACTTCCACTGGAGGGGGAGTGTACCAATCTGGTTGAAAGGACTCACCCTTCCCATTGTCTTAAGGTTTCATGGTTGGAAATACTTCCACTGGAGGGGGAGTGTACCAATCTGGTTGAAAGGACTCACCCTTCCCATTGTCTTAAGGTTTTGGGTTGAGAGTGATGTCAATGCCTTATGTGACTATACCAATATTTCATAAGAAAATATGTAATATTCCATCCTATTAAATAGAAACTTAAAATAAAGAATTTTCATTATAAAATGTGTAAAAGTCTAAATTGCGCACCAATAACACACTAAAGTTCTACTTCAAAAGCCGAGTTTCGTTGTATAATGTTTGTATAATGTTAACGAAAAAACCCACGTAAGCTTTCATGTTTACTACTTTAACCTTTTTAAGAAATTATATCTCCAAAATACCAAAATACTTTAACCTTTTAACGTTAGCGGCTATCAACATTCGGTCTTAGTATAGTGTGTACAGGAATTGTGATTCTAATAATAAAAAAGTATTTTCTATTGTTGCTTGGTCTATCCGAGAAGTTAAATCCTAACTATTGAGAAGCATTAACAATTGTTATATGCTTCCACGAGATGGAAGTCATTCAGATATCGTTTTAGGTTCTGCAAAACAGACATAAGTATTTGGCTTTTCCTCTGAAGAAATGAAACTGAAAAGGGCATGACGAGGGGAAGTGGGATCCTCCTATCTGAGCTATGTGATTTTGTATATGTACAACAGAAGCTATTACATTCAATATAATACAAGAGCTAATGGATATTATATTTTAACAAAAAATGGGAGACGGGCCTTGTACAGGATTCATAGATATCGAACCAATTCCCTCCAACTCCGTAACTGTTATCATCGGGTAGGTATATGGTTCCAGAAATCAGCATTGTAATCTCAATGCTGATATGAGTGGTGAGAAAAATGGAAAAAAGTGATACCTTTGAAACTGAAGGGCAACTGGGCTTCATCTTGATCAAGTACAGTGATAGATTTTCAGTAGAGCACGGGACTGTCTAAATTGTTGAAAGTGATGAACAATCATGGTCCTAGTGATAGGCGCTGCTTCAAAAAGTTGAGGAGAGAGGGGTTGATCCAGGCATCTGTTGGGGGGATAGGTCAGCACTAAGGGCATCAACATGGGGTGAATATGGCTTTGTCACTTTATTTTTCAGTACTCCCTGAATAACAAGACAATAATTTCATTCAGAAGTCAGCTCTAATATTGTGTGCATAAACATTGGGAACATATAACTGATGTGTAAGCATGTTTTATTTAGAGTCTGATAGTTTTCCAACAGTTTAGGCTTGGTGGTCATTAGTTAAACAATTGCTTGAAGAACTAAAAACATACAAATTAGAGTATAAGGAAACATATGAAATAAAACATACCTTTGATACTCCTGGGCCATATGTGTTCAATGCATGGTCAATAGAAGAGTAAGCTTGAAGAGCTTGACGGGTATCAGGGACGCATTTTATAATGCGATGATTTTCTTTCGTATCCAATGCCCTAGACTGCAAATACAAAATGAGCCTTGAGGGGGGACCTCTCGGGTTGTCTTTTTTGCCATGAGTTAGTTCCATGGTAGCAAGGTCATCCCACAGAATATCCCACAATATTGAGCATGCATCCCTTGCAGGGCTGAATTTCCTCTGAGCAATAATATTGGATGGTTGCTGAATGACAAAGACAAAGATTGATAAGTAACAGTTGATTCAAGAAAAATAGGTTTTATTCATTGTTCTCAATCACGACTACATACTTGCAATAGTATGACTCTTCTATGGGTGACCATGAGAATTTTTCCTTTTGGAAGCATGAAGTGATCTTCATAGGCATCTGATAAGGCAAACTTTCCACGAACTTTGAACAGATCAACCTGACCAAAAAATGAACCTGATTCGGCCAACTGCAGTATCACCTTCAAGACAGAAACATAGCAATAGTCAGGAGTAGGAAAAGGAAATGAGGTAAATTTCATCGATATAATCAGTAAATTACAAAACAAAATATTTTCATAACATGGCCATCCACATAATTCACGTTCTCTCTCACTAGCTGCTAAGTATCTCCTGGAAATACAGTGATAACAATTTAAGGATAACAACTAATGAAGCTCAAAATTGGTAATATTGAAAAAAAAAAAGTTTTTGTCACTACTTCAATAGTGAGTTAATAAAGTTTATCTGAAAGATGGTGAAAATTATGTCAGTGAAGGTGATAGTTTAACAAGAAATACAAGGGATGGGGACTACAAAAGTATGACATTATAGTTATTCTCTAATGTCAGAAATGGTCATTAAAATAAATAAGACTTGTTGACTGAACCCTGAAACTCTTTAAGGAACAGAAGTACTGCTTGAAAGCAGGATCCTCAATTACATTAATACAATTCCAGCTTTCGCTTTTGAGCCTATAAACACAATATCTGTCAAAAACTTGTACAACTAAGAATTAAATTGTATAAAATTCGAACATTTGTTTCTTCAATAGTGACAGAATGCAATATCTCTTCTTTAATCTTCCCATCATGTGTCTAAACCACTGTCTAGAATTTCAAGTAGAATTAGGTTTCTTTGTATGGAACTTATCATTCACAATATTATGATTTAAATCTCAATTGTTAAAATAACAAATGAACTTTAGATCTGCCATAGCAAGTTGAACCCATGTTACCTGTCCTTGAGCTTTGTACTCATCATATAGTGTAAGCAAATTATCACCACTTATAACACGAGGCAGTCTCCTCCGGAGAAGTTGTTCATCTGATGTTATAGCAGATGCAATTTTCATTCTCATAGCATTAGCACCTTCAGTTGTTTTTGACAGAAGATCCAAAACTCCACTCATTGGCTGCGCAGCTGCACCAATAATTCCCTTCCCAACACCCTGAACAAAACCCTCAACACCAGAAGATTTTGCTCCTTCCAGAGGCTTTGTTAAAATGCCAGTTACCCCTCTGAATAAACCTTTAGCCAATGCTCCACCACCCTCTCTTATAACATCACCAAAATCCTCCACACCTTTAGTTTCCTGCACACAGTTATATTGAAAGCAGATGTTAGTATTATATTATATTAAATGTGTAACACATAAAGCATGAGAACCAAGGAAAAAATTGCACAGGAGAAATCCAATCAAACCTGTCTCTGTCGACTTTGAATGAATTTTTTATCCATAGACAATGCAGCTACACCTTTACTCATGTGTCCAAGTGCACTACTTGCATTGCCCAATATATCCACACCTGAGAGAAGCTGAAGTGGTTGGCCAAGAAGATCCTTTCGGACATTTGAGATAGCCATGCTAATCATAGAACTCTGCCTCATGCATACGTTTTCATTAAACCTCTGGTTTATCCTAACCTGGTTAATAAATAAATATTTATTGTAAGCATTATTTCAGATATTCCCATATCTTAAAAGTGAATAAACATTTGTGTGATACTATATCCCAATTAGTTAAACATTGTCAGAGAGATAACGAAATTATCTGGGATATTATTATGTCCCATAAATTATGAGATTATTGTCAACCATTTATTTTTACTGCACAAATAGTGTTAGCGATTCATACTTAATCATAGGTGTTGTTAATAGGATATTAAGTGTACTAACTAGAAGCTGTTAGAAGATTCTAGAGATTTCTCTGTGATTATTACTATAGGGTTAGAGTTCTCTATGTATAGATGTTAATGTAGGGTTTCAAATAAATTAAATGAATCAATATCTTTTTTCTTTCAGATTAATCTTTTCAAGTTGAAATCAGATTAATCATCTTTTAATGTTTCTAAAACTTTATGTAAAGACTCTGAGATTCTGGACACTTGTACACATATGACCCCTCATTCATCTCTTTTAATATCATATGTTTCTCTTTTTGTAACCACATTTCGGTTGTCAATGGGACTCGTATCCTAATAACTGAACGTGGTAATGTTTCTCTATTATCACCCCTCAACCTTAAAGATTTCCTTTGTGTTCTAAAACTTTCTAATAATCTTATTTTCCTTCAAAAACTTACATGTGACCTAAATTGTGCTATAACCTTCTTTTCCACTTATTGTGTTTTTGAATCCTGTTACGGGGAGGACAATTGGAATAGTTAAGGAGTAGAGAACGTTCTATTGCTTTAAAACAAAGGGCACTAAGAATTTTGAAAGATTAATATTAAAGAAAGAACATTTTTATTTAAATTGTTTCCTTTGAAACAATACATCAACTTCTATATATAGAGAACTCTAACCCTAAAGTAACAATTATAAAGAGATCTCTAGAATCTTCCAACATGTTCTAGTAATACATTTAATATTCTACCAACTTTTAGTGATGCATTTAATATCCTACTAACAACACTTCCCCTCAAGCTGGTGAATGGATATCTATCATTCCTATCTTGCACGCAAGATAACGAAATCACTAGTGGGAAGACCTTTCGTAAACAAATCTGCTAGTGGAAGTCCAGATGGGACGGAGAAAGTAGTGATAAGGCTACTATCTAGTTTCTCTTTAATAATTCTATCTATGTGCGTTTGGCCTTATCATGTTGAACTGGATTGTAAGAGCAATGCTAATAACTGACTTATTATCTAATAAAGGATCATAGGTTCTTCACATGCCATTTTAATATCATGTAGAATAATTTTCAGCCATAACAATTCACACACCCCCTGTGCCATAGCTCGAAATTCAGCCTTTGCACTAAACCTGGCAACAACATTTTGTTTTTTATTTCCCCAAGTCACCAACATGGTTTGAACAACAAAATGTTGGTGACTTGGAGAACTAAGAAACAAAATGTTGTTGTAAGGTCTCATGCAAAGGCTGAATTCTGAGCTATGACACATGGGGTGTGTGAATTGTTATGAATAAGAATTATTCTAAATGATCTTAAAAGGGCATGTGAAGAAGCTACTATTTTTTAATGAGATAATAAATCAATTGTTAGCATTGCACTGAATCCAATTTAGCATGATAGGACTAAACACATAGGTATAGACCAATAATATGATTAAGTCAGGATTCAAAATATTAGGAAAGGAGAAGGTTCCAGAACTCAATGAAGTCATGGCAATTATTTGGAGTGAAGAAAGTAGGAGTCAAGCCAATGATTGTTGAAGAAACAACCACCATGCTTATAGACCAAAGAAAAGGAGGCTCTCTTCCAAAGATGTGAGGAAAAACGAAAGAGTATGGTGTACTTATTGCAACAAGCCATGCCACACTAGAGATAAATGTTGGAGGTTGCATGGAAAACCCCAAACCAAAAATTGGGGAACAAAGAAAGAGTAAAACGCAAAAGCAAATTCCTTGGTGGAGCCCTAGAAACTTGGAAGAGTAAAAAGCAAAAGCAAAAGCAAACCCGTGGTAGTTATATCTAGTGCCGAAACAAAATTTCAAGCAATGACTCAAGAAATATGTGAACTGTTATGAATGGAGATTATATTGGAAGACTTAAAGATAAAGTGGGATGGACTTATGAGATTATATTGTGACAATAGATCTGCAATCAACATAGCTCACAACCTAGTACAACATCATAGAACTAAATACATTTTAGTGAACATTTTATCAAAGAAAAACTTGACAGTGTGTTGTTTTGCACTCGATATGTGTCTACTCAATGACAACTTGCAGACAAACTCACCAAAGGACTAAATAACAGTAACTTTGAGAGAATTATATCCAAGCTAGGAATGGAGACTTATTCACCTATTTGTTTCCTAGAATAGGCTGTGCTTGTTTCCTAAATTATCCAATAAATTTATGTAATGAGATTTAGTAAAAGATTTTTTTTTTCTAATTTTGAGAACATGCAAGCTAGGAATGATAGATATCCATTCACTAGCTTGAAGGGGAGTGTTGTTAGTAGGACATCATTACTATAGGGTTAGAGTTCTCTATATACAGAGACTGATGTACTCTTTTAAATAAATCAATTGAATAAAAATGTTCTTTCTTTCATATTAATCCTTTCAAGTATAGGAGTTGGCTTTTTTTTTTTCTTTCCTTTTTTAGCTTGCTGTTCTAATCTTTATACACCAGTTCAATCATTTAAATAATATATGAAAAAGGTCTTGATCGTACATCTATGATTTATATTTACTTGTATAAAGAAGATAATATTTTATGAACCTAGTACTCAGTTGTCATTGTCTTGGTGAAATTTAATCACTTTGTGAAACTTACACAATGTACTCCTAATTTGGAAACAAATGAGACATAAGATTGACAACTTGCATTCAGCAAGTACAATGGATTTTGAAAATGGTTCACCAATTAAGGTAACGTATAGAAAGTAATTAAAAGACTTACAGGCATATTTTCTGTGTTGCCCAATGCAGTCATTAAGGATGCCCAGAACCCAAGAACACCCCTTGGTCTTTGACTTGGTGACATAGCCATTGAAACTTTGAATCGAACTTCCGAAATATTAAGTACACTGTAATTCAATGTAATGTTATACGCAGTTTCAAGCAAACCAACAAATATAATGAGGCATTTCCAAGAGTCTAACATACCCAATTTGAATGATTGGATCAACCGAGGCAGCTGTTGTTTGAGAATCATACAGCCTACTGAGCTTCACCTGCTGAATCATTTCATGAAGACGCCAAATGATAGGTTCATGAATATTTATCAGAAAGGCAGCAGAACTTTCTGGCCCCTGCTTGCAAGAAACCGATCATAAAATAAAAGTGTCATAATTTATAAACTTAAACATTGACGTTTTTCTTTTCAGAATAGTAAATATAAGATCGCGTGATGCTCACATGAAGACCGATGTATGGATAGACACAAAGATCCACTGATCCATTTGACTGCACTGTAATGGAGCACTTCAGGATATAGTCAGTTTCTGATACAGCTCTCTGTGGCCTGAACAGAACTGGCATTGGAGTTAATGGCAGCTGGTTGTCCACTTGTAGCCCACACATTCTGACTTTGAATCTGGAACAGGATTGAAATTGAATTTCAAAATCAAATGGTTGTACAAATAGGATAACTAAACAGAAATAGATCTTCTACAGTTAATTTAAATCCTCTGCAAGTGATAAAGTTGTCTTGGTTGACTAGATAGTTAGATCTACCAGGACATATCAGAAAATAACTAATGGAAGATAAATAACCATGATGCAAATTCTAGCAAAATTCAAGATACAACTGTTGCAAATCTTACCGACTAATTCCAGAGCCCAGACCAGTTGAATACGCCAGAACAAGATTCTGAACAGAGAGATACATAATTTCCTCAGGTGTATGGTCAATAATAGATATCCCAAGCTCAGCAAGATCAAAATTGATGTGGAATTCACAATCTGTAATTGACATTAGCTGTTGCTTTTGAGAATCATTCATTGATGATAAATGTCTTCTCGGAGCTCCTGTAGGTTCATTTTCTGGCAACCAATCACTGATCTTAACAACATTTGATTTTTCTTCCTTTACTATAGTAACACGCAAGGCTCTAGTTGGTCCATCTTTTACATGGACAGGTTGGTGATCAGAAATTTCATCAATATCATACTTTAATGATTTCGCTGGGTCAGTTCCATCTACCAAGAGTTCCAGTAAACGTCTTCTACCAAGATCTTCCCACAGAAATGAAGCAGAAGAATGTGGAAAAAGCAGCTGCCAGGAATCACCAGTACCTTCAACTTGACGAAAGCGAATGGGCAAGAACATGGAGTGATTTTCAATCCTGTGAACATAAATACAATTAGAAAACATTAAAAAGCTAAATAACAAACATCATACTAATGAAATGTGTCATGAATGAGTCCAAGAAAATTTTGGTCTTGACTCCAACAAAAACAAGATCATGACAATATATATAAATGAAGAAATGGGGAATCCACCATACTTCAGATGTTAATAAAACGTTGTAGGTTTGATTTCTATATTACCCTTCCTCATTGTCGAAAAATGAACATAGTATTATGATGGTTCAAAGGGAAGAAACTAAGAACAAAAACCTATAAGGACTTGACAGCGAATCTGGACGAAAAACAACTTCAAAACGTGATCTCTTGGCACCACTTCTTACTGCTACCCTTATTTGCATTAGTTCATCTCCAACATCTTTTTTCAAGCTAATGCGCATTACACCTTCATAGCTTACACTAAATGGTGTACTCCATTTGTAGCCATCAATCCGCAACTGAATCAATATAGGATACTTAATGAGATATAGAAAACAATAAAAATATGTAAGTTAGACAAATATTTTGAAAATTAATAAAACATACCTTCAAAAGTTCAACTCTGGCTGATAACTTCCAACCAAAAGGCTTTGGACGATCAGTAGGATGAATCCATACAGCTGACTGAGTATCACATTGCTGCAGGCATATACTACATCCAAACCTATTAATGAACAATGTGTGTGGTTGGAAATGAACAACCTGTACATTAAATAGCTCAATAGTTAATCATAGCTCAAGTTTAGTAATAATATATATTAACCTGAAAAGATTTAATTGAATGAGAGAATAGATTTTATTGAATAGATTCTTTGAAACAATGCATCACCCTCTGTATACTAAGAATTGTAACCCTAAAGTAATGATTACAAAGATTTCTAAAATCTTCTAACAGCTTCTAATAACACACTTGTAATTAATTACAATATCCTACCGTGGTTTATCAATCAACACTTCCCTCAATCTGGTGAGTGGATATCTATCATTCCTAGATTGCATGTGAGACAATAAAATTGTTCTGTGGGAAGATAAGCCTAGATGGGACATAAGAAGGATGATAAGGCCACCATCAATTTTTCTTTAAGTGTCAATCCATCTCTGCTTGGTCTTATTATGCTGAACTGGATTGTGAGCAATGCTAATAGCTAATTTATTATCACAATAAAGAGTCAAATACTCTTCAGTCACTTTAAATCATTTAGACTAATTCTCAACCTTAACAATTCACACACCTCATGTGCCATAGCTTGAAATTCAACTTCTACATACACGCTGCAAATATATTTTGTTTCTTATTTCTCCAAGTCAGCTTATTTCCACCCATGAACATGCAATATCTTGTTGTGGATCTCGTATCTGTGACAAACCCTACATACCCTTTTTAGACTTGTCTTTAAATATTGAAGGGTTTGTGTTGAAATATGGGAGCAAATAGACATTTACTGTAAAATAAATATAGATTGTTGAATAATAAATATAGCCAAATAAAAAATTTCATAGCCACGTCATAATCATGGAACCTTCTTCATGCCCTGATTTAAACTGGTCATCCCTTTCACCAGGAGTATCATTAGTCAAGTGACAGACCTTTCCTTTCCATGTGAAAATGGTCTTAATGAATTGAGATTGTTGAATATTGAGAACAACCGATAGGGTTAATCTCCCTCGTGTCTAAAATACACATAGGGTGAATGTATTTATAATAAAGAATGACACAAGTATATATGACAACCAAACATAAATATGATAAATAAAAGATATTGCAATAAACAATATCTACCAATATTAAACAATGTCTATTTTTCCATAATAAACAATAGACATTATGTTTCCCTAATTAACATATAACACGATATATCTAATAGAGACCATGTGAGATAATTATGTCTATTTAACCTATAAGCAAAATGAACATTTTGCAATCGTCCAACATTCTGGGGCTTGTCTTTAATTTCCAGAGTAGGGTTCATGATTTTAGCCATCACATGTAAGTGTGATCAAGGCACTAGGGAGAAGATGAGAATTTTGTAACAATGAAGGCTAAAATGATGACTGAAGTCCTGCAACAATGAATACTACTTTTAGGTTTGGGTCCCACGATAAGAAGTTCCCAAAGATCAGAAGCTTTGATATTGTTTGATATTATTAAGATATTGTTAATCACAATATCAAACAATATCTTCTATTTACTCTATTTATTTTCAGTTACTCTTCTTAACTGTACTTCTCTCTATTATAAATAGATTACCCTGTGTGTGGTTTATACACAAGAGAGATTGATCTCAAACCCTATTTTCTCTATATTCAATAGATACCATCTCAAGTTTCTGCTATTTTATTTTGAGATACATTAGATTTATATATACAGAAAGCTATTAGCAATTTTAGAAAATTTTAGGAAATCAGGAAAATTTATTATAGGGGACACATCCCCATGATTATGGGATTGTTTCTACATATTTGCAGTTTTGAAATTATATAGGTTGGTCTTGAACTATGTGATATGCAATAGCCAATCATAATAGGAATTTCAGAAGGTAATGTTGGAGATCCTAAATTATAGTATATATGTGGGACAATTCTCACCATACAAGCCATTTATGAGTTAAGTTTAAACCCACTTCCTAATATGGTATAAAAACCTCTCCCAGTGAGGTTATTTGAGCCTACTGTGCCACCTGCTATTGAGGCAACTATCAAACTACCCACAAATATCTAATCCAACGCATGAGACATCAATGCCTCAGCATGAAGGGGTGTGTTGGAGATCCTACATCAATTATAGATAAGGCCAAATTAGAGTATATAGGTGAATTACAAGCCGGATTTGTAAAGAGGGTATAGCTTAAAACCACTTGCTAATAGATAATCAAATGATTTTGTAAAGGCAAGGAACAATATATATAGACTATAGACAACCTTTGTTCTATCTGAAGTCATGTTCAACAATGCTGAAAGCTTGTAGTAAGATACTTCAGAATCAAAAGCTTTGACATCAATACGTTCCTGTGAGAGTTTCAATGAACATTAAATACCATGGTAGAAACCTGAGGAAATACTTGTTCAAGTCAAAAGGATAGAGCAGTTAGTTAGCCAACTTTCAAAAAGCACCTTTTTTTCAAGTTCAAGCAGAGAAATCCCAGAGCTGTAAACTTCAGATGACCGCATAGAAACAGAAATTCCCAGCCTAGTTGATAAATATGTATCTTTAGGAGAATGAAACATTGTACTTCCACTACGCCCAACATAATCTTGTGGCGAAAGCATGCTTGGAAATGGACTATTGTCCTCAATTACTTCAAGCACTTGCAGGCTTCTTCTTGAATTAGAATGCCTTCTATCTAATGAGCTTATGGGATTTTTCAAAGCAGTTTTGGCAGACTTAACCGCCCTAGACAGTGGGACAGAATCCATCTCTGCATTTTCCAGAGGTTCTACCTCCACCACACGGTATGCCAAAGATAGAGAAGTATCGTTGACAATCCAATAAGGGACAAAAAGTCTTAACATCTTTTGAGCAGCACTGGTCCCACCCATATCATGTTCAATGCTCACACGCAATTTCCTGAAAAATGATGATTAAGATAATCAATGCTAAAATAAAGATTCTAACTAAATAAAATGAACATTGTTAGCATTATATTGAACAAAGAATCTGTTAAAAAGAATAGCCAACAATTTTTCACCATTACATAACTTTGGAAAAAAAAAAAAAACATAACTCTGTAAAAAAATTGTAAGGAGGAACAATAGATTATAAGACTAAAATTTGCACACGAAAATGTACCTTTCCCACATTCATCTTTCAACTTGACACAACAAGCAATAATATTAACCGGAAAATTTATTTCAAGAATACAATACGTGTGAAAACTCCTTAGTGGTGCAAACTAGTTCTAATAAAAAAATATATTGTTTTACATGCTATATCAACTAAAGATATAACCAAATTATAATATACATGTGATGTGCAAATTTCACCTAACAAGTCGGATTTGCAATGTCTAATTAGATATAAACTCACTTTCTAAGAATCTATACTATCAAACCATTATCATATCACTTGAAATATCTAACCCACGCTTGAGATGTCCCATCTTGGGCGAGATGGGATTTAGTGAAGATTTCACATTGATTAGAATATAGCCAAATTATATTAAATAATTGAGGTGTAATTTCATCTTACAAGCCGATTTGGTATCATTGGGTTAAAACTAAACACAACTTTTAATAATGCTTTCTTGCATGACAATCTTGACAAATAAGTATACACAATGGAGCAACCACCCAATTTTGTTGCTCAAGGGGAGTTCTCTAATATGATTTATTGATTTCACAAATCCCTTTATCATCTTAGATAATCCTCCTTAATATGGTTTGGTTGCTTTTAGCCTTTTGTACAAAAACATTGGAGTTCTTGTTAGAATATAATCAATGGTTACAGATTTCTAAGAAATCAACGATGACATAACCTCGTAAATTAGGGTGATTATTAGGTGCCTTTATTGTAATTGATTCTATTCAATAGTATAAATACATATTAAATAGTCTGCATTATACACACAATACATTCAGAACATATACAATTCTAAATAGTATCAAAGCCATAGTTAAAACCTATCTTAGAAAGATTTGTGTTTCTAGGGCATATAGTTCCACTCGCTATTGGGCCGCTATCGAACTACCCATTAATGTCTAGTCCTACGCACAAGATGTATGTACCTCGGCGTGAAGGGTGTGTGTTGGAAGTACCACATCGACTAGAGATAAGACAAGTATATAAGTGGGTGCAAGCCTCGTTTTACAAGCCAGTTTTGTGGAGTTGAGTTAGGCTTTAAAGTTCACTTTTTAACATGGTATCAAAGCTCCTTCTAATAGCCATTGGATGCTGTAACACGTATTCTTCGATATATAAAAAATGCTCCAGGATGAGGATTATTGTACGAAGACAAAGGCAGTACTAAGATCACTTATTACTCTGATACGAATTGGGCAGGATCATGATCATATTTTAGATCCACTTTTGGGTAATGTGTTCTTATCAGAGGAAACCTTATCTCATTGAGAAGCAAGAAGCAAATATAGTTGCCAAATCTAGTGCAGAAGCTCAATATCATGCCATGGCAGCAACCACTTGGGGGCTTACATAGCTCAGGCAACTACTACTACAAATAAAAATAAGGGACATCCATGAAACAAAGCTTATTTGTGACAATCAAGCTGCACTTCACATTGCATCAAACTGGTCTTCCATGAAAGAACCAAACACATTGAAATTAATTGCCACTTCGTTAGAAAAATTATGCTCTCTGGAGATATCACTATTAATTTTGTCAACTTTAGCAATCGACTGATGACGTATTCACCAAGTCCCTTAGTTGCCCTCAGATTGAGTACTTTTGTAACAAGTTGGTGCGTATGACATATATACTCTAAAGGGGGAGTTTTAGAATATAATCAATGGTTATAAATTTCTTTGAAATCAACCGTTACATAATCTCGTAAATTAGGACAATTGATTCCTAATTATGAGGTGCCTTTATTGTAATTGATTCTATTCAATAGTATAAATACATATTGTGTGGTCTGCATTATACACACAATACATTCGGAACATATACAATTCTATAGTTCCCATGGAACAAAACCACAATATTGAGTTTGATGGAGGTAGTGCTAGTGCAAATAAGGGTCAATATCAAAGACTTGGCAAAGCTTATTTCCTTAGCCCACAACAAACCTAACATAGTTTACGTTGTGAGCATAGTTAGTGAGTTGAGGCACAATCCTGTGAACAAAATCCTTCAATATTTGAAAACAAGTGTGGGAAGGGGATTGTTGTTCAACAGGAATGAAAAATAAAAAAACGGAAGTGTATAGTGATGTATATTATGCAAGGTCTATTACAAATAAGATATCCAACTTAGATATTCATGCTTTTGGGTGTAAATTTGGTGACTTGAAGTAAAAAACAAAATGTTGTTGCAAGGTCTAATGCAAAGACCAAATCCAAGCTGACACATGGGGTTTGTGAATTGTTATGACTGAGAGTTATTTTTAATGATCTTAAAGCAACATGTCAAGAGTCTATGACTGATTATTGTGATAATAAATTAGCTATTAGCGTAGCTCACAATATAATTCAGCATGATAGGACCAAGTACATATTCACTAAAGAAAAACTAGATAATGGCCTTATCACCTTTTGGAGTCACATCTAGGCCTCAGGTATCAGATTTGTTTATAAAAGGTCTTACCATAGAATGATTTCATGATCTCACATGCAACCTAGGAATAAAATTTTCATTCAATAGCTTGAGGGGAGTGTTAAGTTGAGAGAAAATATTTTGTTAAGCTACAAATATCGTAATTGTTGGTAATAATAGATTATTAGGATAAAAAATATTCTCGATATCTCCATAGTACTTAGGAAAAAGTAGCGTCAAAACCTTCCTATTCATTTAATGTCATTTTGATTATTACACATTAGGAGAATGTTATTGGTTTGTTGTTATCAATGAAATCATTCTCTATATTCTTACATAGTTCAAGTGTAATTATTACTAGTGTGCTCTTGTAAGATACTAGAGATCTCTTAGTAATCCTTACTTTGGCGATAGAGAGTACTGTTTCATTTATTCAATTCAATAAAATCATTTTTTCTTGTACAGCTTAACTCTTTTCAAGTAAAATATTAAGATTGAATCATATTTCCATAAGGGAGAAAATCAAGTCAGGAGATACTTCCACAAGCTTCATCAATTTTGTGACCAAAAGAAACTTGGTACATATGATTTTATATTCTAACTTGCGAGGGAGTGTTGAGAATCAAAATAATACATTTCGTTCACTATTATTCTTTATTCATGCATAATAAATGTAATGAGTATATATAAACTTTTATCCATCATGTATTCAGTCACAAAGGAACTCGGTCCAAATTTTTGTTTTCTATGTTTTAACATTTACGTAGACAATCTTATGCTGGAGGACAAACAAATATTCATGTTTCTGTTTTCATTACAAAAAAATATATATTTAACAAGTTATAGTCGTATCGCTTTGATGATATGATAAAGATACAAGATCATGGATGTATTTTAAGGAAAACTTCTGCTCAAAATCTCAAATAGTCAAAAAACTTTATCCCTAAGAAGATTATTAGAAGAAATGTTTGTATAGAATTCAATACATCACAAATGTGAGTCACTTAAAATAAAATTTATGCAACTTACTTTGAAAGAAAAGCAGATTACATACCTTTTACTTTGCTGGTGAGTAATCCAAAAAGATGAAACATGATTCGAGAAAGAAGGATCCAGCACTAGAAATGGGTCCTGAGTAGATGAATCAAAAAGTAGTCTAACCATATGAGCTAAATTGCAAAGCACACAGACAATTTAAGACAATTACTTTAAAATAAAAGTTATCACCTTTTCCATGACCCAGCCACCCTGCACTCTCAAAGTAATATACAGTGGCTTTTGAATATCAGCTGAATAGATATGTACAGTCTGACGAGAAGATACAATACCACGATGTCGCTCAATACAATTTCCTTCCTTTATTTTCTCTGAGATTGAAAATTCAGCAGGACAAGGTAAACGGTTCTCCAATTTCAAAGGAGAGCTGATAGATATTCTCCAATCATATACAGGTACATTTAATTCAGTATTGAGAACTGAGGCATCTGTACACACACTAAACCACAATTGTTTACCTCCACTATTAGGATTACAGCACAGAAGTATATCTTTTTTCTCAAGCTCATTAAGCTTCAAAGAGGCATTGGGTGTTACAGCAGTTAGTCTAGAACCTGGATCTAATAGTTGATCTTTGCTATATATATAACTTGAACCAACAGCAATAGCACAACCCCATGAGTATGAGGGCTGAGAATTATCAAATTTAGGTCGAACTTGCAGGCACTGCTCAGAGTCCTTGGATGTACTTCTCCATGATAAAACAGCAGAAGTTCCAGGGTGCACAGTACTTGCTCCACTCTGCAAGCACTCTGTACCTTGGTCAGAAAAAGGCTGTCTAGTACGAACCCAACGTCTTCGACGCACAACATCAGAGGCTGATTTGGTTGAAAACTGTGAAGAAGTAGGAGGCCATCTTAAGCTTATAATGTCAGGCCCATAAGCCCATCCTTCCTTGTCAACATATTGAGACTTATCAATGGACCAACCTGAGGACCATTTCCACCCTGGAGGAAGTGGAGGTTCAAAGAAATCCTTCAAAATGACACAAGTGAGATTAGAAAAATAATCATAATCATGGATCTCACTTGAGAGAGTTAACTAGTGATAAGGGAAATATATAAATATACCGACCTTAGATGAGTTTGAAAAGTCCCTTGTGCTCCAATGTCCAGGATTATCTTTGTGCACACCTGGCCAATTGTTACCCCAACCAGTTGACGGCAGGTAATACTGATTTTGAAAGACTTCTTCAGTTACAGTACTAGAACTGTTTACTCCAAGCGAGGGACCATGAGTATGAGATGCATGGCTTGTCATAATATTCAAAATAACATCTGAATCATTCACTACTGTGACAAGACCCCTGAAAATTACATGCTTCTTTCCATTTTTCATCACAACTTCCATACCAATATATTCCTTCTGTAATGATACTGGGGTCACTGAAAGTGGAAGCAACGATCTGATACTCACCCAATCACTCTCTAGGCTGAGCCCCACCATAAAACCTATGTCTCTATCATCATCATCATTCTCACTTTCAATATCATTTTGAAGGTTGGCAATTTTGTTTCTTTCAAAATATGAGGTTGAAACAAAGAGGCATCCATCTTGCTTGGCTTCAACATTTTGCTGAACCAGAATAAGTGAAATAGGATAAAAGTAAATAGAAAATTCTACACACTTAATGATTTCATTTCTTAATAAAAATAAAAAGACAATTAATAATTTCATTTAACAGATAAAAATGACTAAATTATATAAACTGACCAATCTACTAAGTGGATATGATCTAATACTCTGGGTATCACTTGCTGGTTGAAACATTCTCACGGAAGCAACCTTCTTCAGAGTATTTGCACCATGTCCAACAGAAAAGGATAGTGCACCTACAACTTCCCCTGCATGTTGACTACATAAGTTTTGGGAAAAGGCAACCGATTTGGAAGAAAACATATAACTCCAAATAATAATTGACAACTAATGATTAAATTACTCCAATGGATTTGATCAGTAGCATTAGACTTTGTACAAACAAAAGTCAACAGGACATCCAAGATATGCATGAAGTCTCACAGAATAAGTCATCAAAGAATTACCTTTCCCAGCTTTTGCTCCAAGATTTGTCACTTCTATTTCCAACTTAGCAGGGGCCTGTAATGAATTTCTCAATGTAACAATAAATGCGGTCAATGCCTATAAAATTTAAATTGATGAATGCAGACACCTAATGTGCTCACATACGTATACATTGGGTGGTGTTGGGAAGGAAAAAAAATGGGGACTGAACAAATATTTCAAAAACCTCAAGGGATGACCGTACTAGAGCTTGTAATACTAAAGCAGGTCTGAAGTATAGAATTAAATGCACAGAAAATCTTGCATTCAAGAATTAATAAAATAGAGAAACCCCCAACTGGATGTATAATGACAATGTAAATATATGAAAATAAGTGTTGCTTAATAAAAGTAACATTTTCTAAAGTACTGGCATTATTTTCTAGTTGGCCAAACTTTCAGCTCAAAATCTTCCAATAAAATGTTCAGTTATTGAGGAAATTGGAATAAAAAATGAAGCAAAATTGTAAAACTAATCAACTAACGATGCAATACCTTTCGGGGGACTTCAAATATGAAAAGTTCATTCCACTTTACTCTACCTTCAACCTGATCTTTAATTCTTGATAGAACAGGCTTCACACACTTAGTTCTTGCACTCTGTGGAAAAAGCTTCTGCTGTTCTGATGCTTGGCTGTCAACAAGAAGACGCAAAGCACAGAAGATGTTATGGCTGTTACCATCATCAGTGATAGGTAAGCCCTACAAAATATGAAATGAATTGGATTCAACATTCTGGGTAGGGAGGATAATCAGGAAGAAGATTGGAATAATGTATAAACCATTTTCAACTTAATATAACCTTGGCTTCAAGTATCTGCACAGCAACATAATAACGTGCTTCCCTAGATTCATTTGCTACATTTAACCTATTTGAAAACCTTGGAGGTGGAATCCAGACAGAAGCACAATTGCCATGTTGTAGCTTGTCAACTGTATCTACAGCATGCTCGAATTTTTTGACAAAAATATCACACCCAAGTTTATTTTCAACTACCACAGTCTGTAAGTCATCCTCATCAAGTGCAGAAAAAGTAGTATTTTCTCCATTGCCTTGTTGACCACCAACCTCCTGCAAATCCAAACAGAAAGGTTAAAAGTTGCCCGCTTTAAAGGATAAAAGGATAAAGGATTCTGAATTTTACCACATTCAGCTTCGATGTCTTCTCTTCAAGCTCTAACTGTTGTCTCCATGAAAGAATGCTTGCCACAAAGGATTCAAGATTTGCTGCACTAACATTTACATTCAAGATACTGGTGGCCGAAATTCGAACTCTCTTCCCAACTCCAGATGGTGACTGTGCATTGGTGTCAAAAGTTTCAAATCTAAGCAAGATAGAAAATAAACATCTAATTAATGGAATATTCTGAACAGGATTGATTCATGACTAAAATCACAAGATACTAGATAATCAGTATCAATATGCAACTAAAATATTGTACAAAAGAATTAAATATTAATTACTTGAATATTCCATCAAATGGTTCCACAACAGGCTCCCATGCTTCTAAGTGTGCATTGAAGGTTGATGCAACAATTGAAGCAATCAGTACCGCATTCATCCCATGTATTCCTCCATGGGTTGCAAGCTTAATATTAGTAATTGTAGTGTCAAATAGGGGTCTCATCTGCAAGGGTAGTTGAAAATAACACAATGATTATTCCTGCATTAAAAAATATTGTTGGAGAACAATATAAAGAATGGCAACTATTTTCAAATTTCACAAGAGGTATCGAAGATAAACCATTCCACATAAGCTGTCCAAAATTGTCAAGGAAAAGTATCGCAGCTTTAGTTCAGTATTTATGTTTTCACGAGTCTTGGGCTTCACGGAATCACCAATTATGTACGCTAATCGGCTTGACGGCTTTTTTAGATCAGAACGAGCTAGAAATGTGCAAGCCTGCAGACACATGGTATAATAAGTAAAGAATTTGTTTCATTTGGGAGGGGGAGAGTGTTGAAAATCTCGTATGTAATACTAGCTCAATATGATCATGGTATAATAAGTGTTTTCAGCTTCTGCTTTCCAAACTAAAAAATCAAAAGAGTTTTCTATTTTAATAAACTTGTACAACAAATTTGGCATGTGGATGCTCCCCTAAGCTAATTCCATAGCACGTGGTAAAATTAACATGCACCCAATTTGGAAAAAAAACCAAGTCCCACATGGACTAGAGATAAAACTAAATTAGTGTAAGTGGGGAGGTAACCCTTACATTACAAATCAATTTTGTTAAATCATGTTGGACCCAAATTGTAAGTTGATATCCAAGATCGTTCTTATTCTATTATTGGTTCACCTACTACAGTAACCATGTGCCAAACTCAATACTGCTAGGTGTGGGACTTTAGACCCAGACCAAAATTCTAAGAATAACAGAAATTTCTTAACACCACACATAAATAGAGCTTTCAATACAAAATTTTTTAGAGCGAGCCATTGGATGTAAGTTTTAACCTGATTTTCTACTTTCCATATACTCCAACATTGAGGAGACTTTGAACTTGAAGATCTTGAAAGAGGGACCTCATGAATGTTTGCTTGGCTAACAAGATCCATCCTTGGACAGCAAAACAGATCCAATCGTGGAGGCTCATCTAATTTAGAGACAACACATCCTAGAGAAACATAACCAGGAGGAGCTATTGGATACCAAAAGAAAACTTCATCAATCCCTTTGGATCCAATATGGGAAACTTTGGTAAATTGAACAGGTTTTGAAGAGATATCAGGACTGTCATTCTTGAAGATTATTCCTAGTGCTGGAGGTTCTAGGCTGAAGACAAGAGAAGAAAAAAATTAGTCCCCAAAAAAACATTTTAGTAGGTTGAGTAAAACATAGATGATTGGAAGTTAGAAAAAGGCGTAGAGGGCAATAGGCCTAACCCTTCAGTGATGCAATCACCCAAGACAGCATAACCATGTCGTGCGATTGGTCGCCAAATGGAGACTGGACGGCGGAGTTCACTGCCTTTGTCCCACCATATCCTCTCAAAGTTAGGTGTTGACATATAGCAGTTAGTTGCTTTTGAAATGGACTTGAGAATATCCCAGCCAGATGTATTTACACTTTTGCTTGTCTGGATATTTTTATCTTCATGATCAGAAGGATAATCTGACATGGGACCTATTAAGGGAGCTCGATTTGAATTCCAGACAAGCAGATGATTTAAGTCATAACATCTGTCCTTAGGAGGGCAACCAGTGGAAGAATGAGCAAAAAATGAACCAACGGCATTATCAAGGCGCCATATGCTAAAGCCAGAAGTAAAATGACTATTTAATGGTATATTCAGTAAGCAGTCTGTATACTTTGCTGATGTTACCAGATCAGAACGTAAGCAGTGAACAATGTAATTTGGGGGTGGTTCGTTTCCAACATGCACAACACAGCCTAGAGCTGTGTACCCAGATGGTGCAATGGGCATCCAAAGAGAACAATCATTGTCATCAACAGAATGGCTTTCACTTCCACCACGCCCTTGAATGTTGAGGAATGACCCAATAAGACGGAAATCAACTGGCTTCCTTACACGACCATATGTGTTACTAACAGCCATTACTGCCTGTGAAGGAGGAATTGGCCTGAAAAGACATGGAAAAGCAAAATTAACACAGTAAGGAATCTATGTAACTCAGGACGGCTCCTATCACAATTTACAACCAAACACTACACACAATATGTATTTATACTATTGAATAGAATCAATTACAATAAAGACACTTAATAATTAGGAATCAATCACCCTAATTTATAAGATTATGTAACGGTTGATTTCCTATAAATCTGTAACCGTTGCTGATTATATTTTAACATTATTTAACGTAGAATGCTGATAGAAAAACTATATTATCTGTTGTATTCCAAAATTGTTTTTGGCAATTCAAAGTAATCCAATTATGAGCTCACTTGCAACAGATACAGCATTTCTCAATCTATTCTCTTTCTCTCTCTCAATGTTATGCATTTTACAAAGCATCTAGGCTTAAGAAAAAATAAATGAAAAATTTTAGAAAAATGAACTATTTATTATCAAACTAGTTTGTCTGTCTAGAAAAAATAATAAACAATTTTTTAAGTATAATACAAAATTTTTTCTTTCATTAATTCATAAGAATAAAAGCAATATTAATAAAAAATATTCAGAAAAAATTCATGTCAATAAGAAATATTTTAATAAATACATTACAAGAACAAAAGATCAAAAGATAACGGAAAACAAAGAAAAAGAGAATTCTATAACAATATCAAGAAAAGGACCATCTTAAACAATATTTCATGACATTTTCCTGATGCAATTTTGATGTTTGGCCAAGTTGAAAACTCCCTAAAAAGATTTCATTGGGAAGGATCAAGAAAGTGAGTTCCAGAAGATTACAAATGCAAAAGCAAGGTATAAATGAAAAAAAAAAAAAATAGAGAATATACCTTGATGTCACACAATCTCCCAATACAACATAATTTGCTGGAGCTCGAGGCCTCCAAAAGGTTATATGACCAGTCTCTGCAAAATAGTTCATTATAAGAACTTTATTTCCCAGTTATAGATGGTACAAAAAAATAATCAGTCGAGTTGATATATTGATTACATAAAAATAAAAGAAAAATTGCAACCAGAAAATTCTGTAATTAGGAATAAACCTTTCTCAGACACCCAAATTCGGTCATAGTTGGTACATTGAACCAGAGGAATTGCATTTCCAAAACTTAATGCAGCAGATGCCTGACTTTGCAGATTTAGCATAAGAGAAAGAGCACTAAGTGAAAGATGTAAACAGATGTCTGTTGATAGCAAAGATATATTTGTTTTGTCTTTCACAGAAGTATATCCCCCTGAAATATCCACTGGATCTAGAATGGTAAGACCAGAACCAGCCTCAACAGTGAAATCCTTCAACAGAGCTCTAATCCAAGAGTCTTTCTCCTTGGAGGCATACCTACTCAAATATATTGAAGAAACTAACAGGTCAAGTTTCAATCAGAGAAATTCTTACAATTTTTTCTGAAAGAATCAGTGAAAAAGAGAGATTGAACACAAAAATTGTTAGTTTAAGAATTTCTTGCCAAAAATAATTCCAACTGAAAAATAATTAACAAAGTTTCATAATGTCCACAGTGCTCATTAGCTAATGGTCTACCCCTGAACATGCATTAGGTCTGTTTGAACAAACTTTTTCATAAACACTTCTAGGAGAGAAAAATATGAAGAAAAATGAAATTGACTTCTTCATAAGCTAATTTTACCTTATAGAGTCTAATTTCAATTTTTCTTTAGTTTTCTCTCTCCGAAGTACTTACAAAAAAGCTCATCCAAGCAGGTCTACAGTCACTTTTTTCCTAAACTGAAAATATTTCTACCAAGAATTCTAAAACAGTAACACTTCTAAGAAAATTTAACACTTGATAACTATGAAACTCACATGAAACTTAGATCCAACTTTGCACGAACAAGCTTCTCGCCATAAGATGAATCATCAAGAAATGACTTAGTGCCATCATAGAAGGTAAATTCAGAAGAAACAACCTAACAAAAAGTACAATAGCCATCAGAACACAAAATAAAATGAAAATATCACCTCTCGGTGGGTGGATAGGTTTAAAGCTAGACAAACAGGCAAGTTCCTTTGGTTTAAAGGTAAACATATCTAAACAACATTACTTTGCATCAGTAAAGAATTTGGGAGCTATTATTGTGGACTTGGACTTAATGAAATAATCAGCTTGTTTGGTACAAACTTCTTCATCAAAACTAAAGCCAGTTCTTTCAATTTAGAATGTTGGTAGGAATTTCATATATATTTTATTTTCTGCTGTTTCCTAACAACTTCAACATGACTGAAGAAGGAATAAAGGATCAATATGTTTGTAATTTGTTTTTCATTTTAAATGTAATTAATCAAGCAGTGGAAGAACCAAGCAAAATTGCAGCAAGAAATGATGCAGTTGCCAAGGCTGTTTAGATTCTATTAGAATATAGCATATGATCTAGGCTGGTATCAAACAAATTTTCTTGGTAACAACAAAAGTATACCATTATCAATGTGATAGGAGTTTGGGAATTATGAGGTGCCCAAATCCCACAGAGTGGTATGGGATCCTAGGGAGAGTCTTTAAGTGTTTGGTTCTCCCGCCTTTACAGCTAGCTTTTGAGGGTGAGTTCCCCGAGTACAAATCCAATTTACCCAACATAAACTAACATTTCTTATCACATTTATCTTGTGGCTCTTCAATATAAAAATCAATGATCTATTAGGCAGGGACGACTTATGAGAAGATCTATATTGAGATAAGAGTTTGTGTGAAAGGAAGAGTTCGATAAATCCAGTACATACTCTTGTTCAATTGAGAAATAAAAATACCGTGATGGGAAGTGGGCCATTTCGATGCCCAAGAAATATTTTTATTTGCCTAACTCCTTAATTTCAAATTTCGCAATCAAACATCCTTTTAAGGCTCCCATTCTTGCCTGATCATTTTCTATTAGAATTATACTATCTACATAAACAATTAGTGTAGTAACTCCCCTGAAGCTGAATGCTGAATAAACCATGTATGACCATCTTGGCCTTGCTTGTAGCCCATGGTCTTCATTATGGTAGTAAGCTTGCCAAACTATGCTTTTGTAAGGTGAGGTTTACACTCTACTTGCCGAGGAATATACATCTCGTGCATGGGTCTAGAGATGGGTGATCCAATAGCAGCCCAAGATAGCGGGTAGAACAAAATGTCTAAGAAATCTCGCTAGAATAGGTTTTTTTTTTTTTTAACTATGGTTCTAATACCATGTTAAGAAGTGGAGTTCAAGCCTAACTCAACCCTACAAAGCCGGTTTTGTAAGGTTGAGTTAGGCTTAAACTCCATACTAATAGCAAGTCCAATCACCGTCCCCATTCCATGATTATGAAATTGGAAGGTTGTAGGATTAAAAGGCACCTGGTAGTATACATCCATTGTAAGCTTGTGAACAGAAATCAAATTGGCAAATAATTCGGGACCATGCAAAACATCTTTCAGAATTAGATTCTACTTTATCATAATATCTCCTTTTCCAGCAACTGTAATGAAAGTTCCATCCGCAAGTGCAATTTTCGGGTTGCTTGGACAAAATCTATAAGATATAAACCTAGTAGATGATTGATGCATGTGGTGTATGGTACCAGAATCAACTACCCAGACACCTTATTTAAAGGAATTTTAAGGCATAGAGTGCACAAGAGTAAGGAATATCACCTTGAATGCTAAGGAGCAATTACATGAGTCGCCAGATTTTGGTCATGTATCTAGCAAACCCTTTAAATTTAGAATCTCCTCTATGTTGAACCTTGTAGTGGGTCAAGTTTTTTGACTATCAAACATTTTTAAGATTTGAATTTGAACTATGACAATGCAGGCCTAGAAGCAATACAATTGAATAAATAAATGTTGTGTTGGCAGCTATAGAATTGTATGTTCAGATGGTATTGTGTGTCTAATGCAGACCACACAATGTGTATTTGTACTATTGAATAGAATCAATTACAATAAAGGCTCATAATAATATCAAATCAATCACCCTAATTTACGAGATTATATAAAGGTTGATTTTCTAGAAATTTGTAACCGCTAATAATATTCTAACAGCAGCAATGTAGGCTGCACATGAGATTACAGTGGCCCCTAAGGATTTTACAGCTCTGATACCACAATTGGAGTTTTGTTTACTATGATAGACTAAGACAATTCATCACTTGAGGTGTATGGATTGCTCATATAAGAGATCATGACTAAACCTCCAACATAAAACTTAAAGGAACAATGTTTATAGGTCTTCTTTTTCTTATATGTCACTCAACTTTCTTATTTCTACTTACAGTGGGACTTTCTACTCATACTTATTCCTAACAATCTTCCTCTCAAGTATGAGCTGGGTCTTACCATGGGTTTCTACCATGAAAGGACATACTTGGCCAACCCATTTATCTTAACACACTTCTCCCTACAATTCAGGATCAAAAATCTCGTACAATAAATATAAAATATATTGTAAGCCTATTAATCCTCCTAATTATGAAATGTAATTAACTTTCCTAATTATGTAATTAAAACTGTACAAGGAAATAGTAACTGTAACATAATTCAAGGGATTCTAACAATACTTTTCATGGAAACATGAAATATAACCTACCTGGGTCTCAAAGGAAAAACTCTGAGTTCCATTTGAACAACTTTGAGCATCTGTAGAAGTGCCTGATATCTGATTCACATTGTCAAGGCTTTTCTCATCATTAGATGGAAAATTGCCAGGATCTGCCATGTCAACACCATCTTCACTAGAGATTGAGTAGCTGCTATCATTACTAAGGTATGCGTACTTCCGTAGAAGAGAACCATTCTGATGAATAAATAACAAAACTGTAAGCTTCTAATAATAAGCAAGTATAATAGGGAAAGGGCAGTACCAGAAATTCTACATCGAAGTGGGTACTGGACAGTGTAAGATCAAAAAAAATGTGGGATTGTATTCTTGTAAAGGTGTATATTTGACAAATTATAATTAGTATTAGTAACATTGAGAAAGCCTTAGATTCCTAAAGGTGTTTCCAGGAAAAAATAAACTACAGAACTCTCAAATATACAAAGGAAATTAGAAAAGTAATTACAGACTGAGAGGAAGAATATTACCTCGATTTTTACATTAACAAATCGTAATTTTTTGCCATGTCCAATGACTATAATTGGTCTAAACCTTGTGGTTCGAACTTCCTTTGCATCTGTTTCAATAGATAAACAAATAACCTTCCCACAACCATCATATGTATATTCATCAATGCCTACCCAATCAGCAACTAACTGTTTAGATGGGGAGAGGTGAACCACATCTTCTTTCTGCTTGTAAATTGATTCCATCAGCACTATGCTACAATTTTTGCTAATTGGATCATTCTTCGGATCCATTTTTTCTTCTCTTCCACTTAGTGCTCCCAAAGAAGGTACAAAAAACTCAGCCACTGCTAGTAGAAAATCTGGCACAACAAGGACTCGAGGTTGCTGCACACGAATTACATATGATTGGGATGACACCCGCCACCTGTAGTCAATCAAGATCATTGTTGAAATGGGCATATCGTCAATTCCAGCTTCACTGGTGGTCTTTCTACAGCTACCGGGGTTAAACAAAAAGGGTCCAGTAACTGGTTGTTTGGAAGCATCAACAAAAGATCCAAGCATCAGACGCATTTCAGGTTTCGTATCAGGGCGAACATCTAGTATAGAGAATTTGGGAATGGTCACAAAAAGGTCTGTCTCTGATAAAGAGGTCATGCGATAAGAAACCCATAGACCTTCCATCTGTAAAATACGAAATAATACAAAGCAGAATGAGAGATGTGCATGTTCCATTCACGACGTATATCAAGCTGAGAGCAAAAGGTGAAATGATTTAATTAAAATAAAGTCAAGAACTCACAGCAATATGAGCCAACGGAAATTCACCACCAGTGCCATTACCAAGCTCTAGCAGGGCATGGTTAATTGAAACAGCTATGATTGTAACTGTTCGTGACAACAGAAGTTGACTGTTCAGATTAACCTTATCAACCAGAAGCCTAATGGTATCCCTTGAACCAGATTGTCCACCACGAAAGCTTGCAGGAAGCCTTGGTTGTTCAGATAAATTCATGAATGTACAATCCAAAATCACCTTGTATTCTTTAGCAGACATTATACCATGCAATAGATCCACCTGCTCACATGCACATAAAATTAGCTGAAGAATTTGATCTCCTTTGTGAACTTGAGCATAACAACTACTTACAGTACGAAACTGAATTATGAGATACACAGATTTTTATATTTCTAGATATATTCCGTTTGGAGACTTGCTTTGAGTCAGATCTAGAAACCTCCTTATAACTAACTGCTGGGCCTTTGGCTAAACAAGTAGGGGAAATTTTAGGAGTCTTGGCAGGAACATAAATAAAGAAATTAATGAAGGAGCATCTGAGTCCCTACACTTGCTTCAATAAATTCACTAGAAGTTCAAAAGGGGCATCCTAACAACGTTACTGACTCAGTGATGCTCCTGCTGAAAACTGCATGTTTAACAATCTGTCCACTGGCCAGGTAGCCTGATTGACTATCACAATGCCTACATGTGGACTAATATTATATACAACCAGGTTAATAAAATTATCAAAAGGAAAGAATAATCAGTCTTAAATATATTCATCAGCACAATTGAGTGATTCTTCTGTTGAAAAGTGCATATTGAAATAACCTGCCCACTAATCAGTAAACTGTATAAAATGTAACCTGGGAAATGTGATTAGCATTGTAATAAGAAATGGAAGGCCCAGAACTGTAAGGGGAAGAAAAATAAGAATGAAAGACGACTGTTGAACATATAATCAATGTGAGACTTGGTTTTTTTCCACAATAATGTATAGTTTTACTCTTTTTTTTTTTTGTGTAGTAATAGTCATGTTAGATTGTTATTTTTACACTCACTTAGCCCTGTCACCTCTAACTAACTACAAGTTAGTAAGAGTCAAATAGAGATTAGGGATTCCATCCTATAATAGGCTATATAGACCTTCTGTAATTCTTGTGTAAATGGACTGAATTCATATCTAAAAGAATTAGATTGGAAAGCTTAAAAATCTACAATAATTCATACCACATAAAGGTTTTTCAATACTTGGGTTTGCATATGTTATTCCTCTGTTTCCTGTTGTTTTACAGTTGCAGTTTGTTTCAGCTGATCTTTCTTTCCTATGTTATGCTTCTCTATCCACACACACACACACACACATGTATATGTATATATAGGGGTGTGTGTGTGTGAGAGTGTGTGTGTGTGTGTGTGTATATATATATATATATGTATATATATATATAAGTATGTATGTATGTAATTTCTTTTATTAATGATTCTATTTCTTGTTAGTTACAATACGGTTCGGCTTCTACCAATTTTTTTTCTGTTTCCATGACATCCATTGATCCTAACTCTTCTAACCCACCTCCAACCATCATTGGGAATTTCAATAACTTTGATGACATTTTTAATCAACTGAGACATTTAACCATTATTATCCCAAGCACAACCCAATAAATAAATAGAATCACAACAATTTACTTTGAACAACTTGTGAGGATAAGTTAATCATATTTATATGTTATCCACACAATAAGTGAATGTTTTGATGAAGAATCCCAGGAGTACGTTTTCATTACCCAATTTTTTTTTTGGAATTTCAACATGGTTATTACTGCATAAACTTCAAAAAGCAAGGTACAAGTGATATATTTGTTACAGGATTGGGAAAGAAATACAAGAAAACACTTAAACATTAGGGTTTGGAGTTGGACTTGCCTGCACTTCAAGTGAAAATGTTGGAACTTTCCGGAAAACATCCCTCAAGCTTCGTCGAACAAATATATCAAGTCCTTGACCCTCACGTATCATTGGTTTTCCAAGACAACCATCAATTCCAACAGACATGTTAATACCCAGAATCTGTCATTTCGTTTCGAGTCAAGAGGATGTCAATGATTTTAATGGGAAGACCACTTGGGAAAAGAAATGTGTACCTGAGCATGAAGAAGATCAATACGCACAGCTGAAGGATCTTCTTCTTGAGAACCATGCCAACTGAATTCATTTTTAAGCTGTAGCTTTCCAAGATCAAGTTGTATAAAACTGGAATTCAATAAAATAAAAACAATAAGATTTCTCAGCTTGTAAGATATAAAACTATTGTTGGAGATTCCACATCAGCTATAGATATGACTAAATAATAATATACAAGTAGGTGCAAACCTCCATTTCAAGCTGATTTAGTGATGTTGAGTTAGGTTTAGAGTTCACTTTTTAAGAACTATTTATTGTCTGTCACCAAGTAATGTTTAAGCGTAGGAGAGGTAGCTTTGACAAGGTATCATAAGGTGCTTGCAGAAATGCATTGTCTATACTTTAAGTCGAAAGGACACTTCCTTGAGAAGGCATGGTAGAACTTAGAAACTTCTCCCTACTTACATATCCTACCCGATGAAAGATATAATATGTAATTTTCCAATAGAACTATTACCATCTGAAACTCTCATATAACCAACAAAAGAGAACACATTACACAATCAAGCACACTATCGTGGTTATTGTAATTCAATATTACCATTAACTACCTGAATAATCATGTGATGCAATCTTCACCTATTACATGTCGGGTCTATTTGGATGAACTTCTCCATAAGTACTTCAAATAGAGAAAAATAAGAAAAAAAATATGAAATATTTTCTATAAGCTAAAACTAACTTCTAAAAAAGTTATACAATTTAAAGAAGCTATGAGAGAGAACTTATACAAATTAGCTTACAGCGAAGATGGTTTTAATTTTTATTCTTATTTTTCTCTTCTACAATAGTTTATGTATAAACTTGTCCAAACAGGTCCTAAGTACTTACCCCATCATAAAAGATTACCAAGCATATTAAATAAACACTGTGATTGACTCCACAAATGGATTTAAATATCACTAACTCTTTGCTTGTTGAATTCCTCGGAACAATGATAATTGGGGTGTCGAGTGCCAGATCCAGTTTGAGTGCAGTAGCTCCATCCATTTCATATTTCTGGATGAGCCATTCAAATCCTCCAACTTTATCAACAAGTTTTATTGCTTCGTCAGGGTGAGGGGAGGCAAGTTCCATAAAGTACATCATTATCTGAAACAGCCAACAATTATACAAACATTTTTCCCTTAAATGAAATACCAGAGGTACCCAAAGATCAAGTGATTTAAAATTTGGTTTTAGTTGCTAAAAATTGTATATTTTTTTTCCTTTAGTCCTCCAAATTTAAAAATTGTTTATTTTGTCCCCAAATTTCAAAAAACTATCTTTTGGCTCTCGCTACCAACAATGTTACACTCGTTGCCCATGTGGCTAGTGACATCCATGTTAACAATGACATTTATCATTGAATTAATTATGTGTAACCAGGTTTCAATTTTATTCTTATTGGTTTTAATTTTGAGAGAACTATATCCAAGTTGAAAATGCAGAACACTTTGGAGTGTTGAGATATTTTAGGAAATTTTAGATTTTACTCCGTCAATATTTTAGGATGTTTCAGATTTTATTCTTATTGGTTTTAATTTTCTATAATCTCTTTATCTTGGTTTTATTTCTATCATATCAATCCCACAATCTAGGGATCTATTTCCAGAAATAGGTTGTGCTTGTTTCCTATCAATGTATGTATATACAACATGTAAAAGAGAAATAATTTTCTTCTAATCTTCAGAACTACAACTACCACAATGATGTATCCCTTCTTATCTTCTGTCTTCCTTGGTCTTGTCACCTTGACATTAATAGAGTTTTGACATCGATTTTTACTTATTATAGTATAGTATTCGTTGTGACTAGAATGTGTGAATACAAGGTTTCATTTCACTTTCACTAGATTTGATGACTAAAATCATATGAACAAATATATCCGAAAATATTATTCAATAACCAATTCATACAATAGAATAAGGTTGACAGAGATGTTACGAGTGAATTTTATTTTAATTTTTCATCCCATAAATTTCCATGTAAAGGAGTTGAATGAAACAAAAGTTCACCTTCAGTCCTGATTTAGAGATGTTCATTTTTCTCAATTTGAGGGACTAAAAACATCTCCTTTTTCTAAATGTGGGGGTTTAAGTGAAAATTTGACCTAAATTCAAGGAATTAAAAAGATATTTTAGACAAAAAATTTAAAAAATGAGTTTCCACATCATAAATTCAGTTTAAAATTCAGGGACTAAAAAAATATAACTTTTAATATGGAGGACTAAAAGAAAAAGTGGCCCAGATTCAAGGGTCTAAACATATTTTAACCTTAAAATTTTAAACAAAACATGAGAAACAGCTTTAACGCGAGAAACAGAAAAACACCAACTTTAACATCAGACTCCAAATTTACAGAGTTTTGGAGGATACCTCTTGCACAAATCTATAAAGGAAAACAATTCGAACTGCTGAAAGATTGCCTTGCAAGCTATAATGATATCCTTCATAGTCATCGTCCTCAGCACTATAAGAATTGAATTTGAACTGAAAACAAAAATCAATAAACATTTGTAAAGTTGTCATTCCAATCACGAATGGCAAAGCTAATCATTAATCAGCGTGAAAACTTATATGGAAATAGATCAGTGACATTATAGATTATTGAATATTAATGGTCAAATATCAACAGACAAATATAGATATGTGTGTATAAGAAGACGATCACAAAGTTGGGATTTTCAGTAGTCTGCACACAAAGACCGTTATGGGGGCATGGTTATTCACTACTGAACTAGTAAATTTGCACGAGTTTACAAGCTCACTACCCCTCTCCATGTTAACTACGTTGTTACCCTTTAATGTTTAAATGAACTACTTAACCTGGAAAACTACTGTCTTACACGGTCAAACTGATCTACTTTTAATAACTATGGTTTTAGACGAACAGTTTGAAACTTTTGAAATTTTTTAGCCAAACATAATATTAAATTAAGAATAATAAAAACAGAGTATAGTTTTGACATACAAAACACTAACAATAATAACACAAAGAAACCAATTTTTTTTTATAAAGTTAGAATGAGTTTTGTAATTAATCTTTACTTTGTTCAAAGATTTTATAAATTATATTAAATCTATAAAATTAAAATAAACGAATTTAAGCTGCCACAAAATATATACCTACAATAAAGGAGAATCCCTTATTTGGTGTTCACATTTGTTTTTCAATTTTACCCTTTAAACAATTTTTTTAAACCAAAATAATTATTTTATCAATATTATCTTTCAAGTGACTGTTTATTTAAATTTAACCGGATTTTTTAATTTGACCAATTTCTTTTTCAACTTGACCATTTTTTTTAATTAAAAAATTACCTATAAAATACATAAAAATTACTTACACTAAAATTATATAAACCATTTATATTTAATTTTATAATTAAAAGAATAACAATAATAATAATTTTATTATCTTTTATTATTATAAAAAAATAAACACAAAAAAATGAACACACATGCTCATAGCGTATCTGTTTTCACAGGTGTCAATACTGGTGTCAATAAAATACAAAGAGAAATGAAACCTAAACCAATCCATGCAATACAAGGGGTAGAATAACTTATTTCAATACTGGAATATTTGCAAAATATACTCAAAATAAAAGAAGAAAAAGTACACAAGAATGATTTATAGGCAGAGAACACACCTTTATAAGGGAGTCAACACCAGGATTACGAATGTCACACAGCCAATCCCAGCACTGTTCTGATCCAAGTGATGTATCACGGAGTCTAAAATTCCCTAACGTTCCATCAATGGAAAGAGAACTTGGATGAACCTTGATAGAAAAAAAAAAGAACATTGGATTTCAGAGCTTGCATACATATGACAGTGAATAATAGAAAGCACAAGTGCTTTTACAACAGAAGAAAATTAAAAAAGAATAACTTAGAAATAGACTGAAAGCCAACAATAGCATTGAGAAAGCCAGGGAAAAGAGAAAGGAAGACTCTAACTAGCTAACAAAAACGTTTGTAATTACCTTAAGATCCAGAAGGAAGCTTTCTTGAACTAGTGTAGCGAGTTGAGAACCATCTTCCTTGTTAAGAAAAACAGTTACACTGTCCACATTCATGTTCCAATAAAAGACTACACGGTCTTTACCATATCCCAATAAACCCGTAACGGCCCCCTTTTCATCAGTTTTCTCCTTTACTGAAAGATTATCTGAAGAAGTTGTAGCCATGTCAGCGGGACTTGTGACTTTATTTCCAGAGCTTATATCCAATCCAAAACTTATCAAAGCAACTATAGTAGGTCGGTTGCAGAAAAATTCCAGGTTGGACATACGAACACACATCTGAAGAATAACATTCAGAAAAATGAGAACTAAAATGTATCATGGTTAAGAGAAGACCAGAAACTCCAAGTCATCATCAACAAGGTGCAACCACGTACCTGAGTATCTATTCCATCATAATCAGGCGAAGCAGAACTCCTTGTTATGAAGGAAACAGACACAAAATTTGAAGTATCACTTCCCTGCGCCTCATAATATATCTCTCGAGGAGTGCGAGGAGTGCCTCTTATTAATTCAATATCAGTTTCATGTAGTATGCTTTCCAGAGACTCGAAATCAGAAGCAACTCCTACCAATCCCTTATGATCCAAATCCATATTATGTAGACCATGTCCTCCATCAGTTTGGGCAATGAAATCAGATAATGCATCTGTAAAACAATCATCATCATCATGAAAAAATTCCTTCCCATGAGAATCAAACATGTCGGAGGATGAAGTTTCATTTGTCAAGACTGAAACTGCAAGATAACAAGGAGCTACTGATAGACGACTCTGAAGTTCATCCTTAATTTTTAAAGAATGCAATTTCAATTTAACTGTCAGGTCACCATCTGCACGAAGGACCTGGACCTGGGAAACAAAAAGCAACCACAGAGCATTAACAATTGAATCAACTTACAAAATAAGAAAAGTACAAATATCTACTTCCAAATTGAAATAATTTTAATGGCAAATAGCACAGTCATAATTACTCAATGGATTAGTTGACACAATTTTTAATTTGCCGAATCTTAGGTCAGAACTTAAATCATTTTATGGAACTGAGCACGGCCATCTTATTAGGTCTATGATGGGGTTACGACCCTTCTTAAGAGTCAGATAATACACTCTAACAGCTCACATTTTCACAGCAACAGTCTATCCCTATTTTTGTCAGCAGTACACTATTCATGCTTTTCAAAATAATAATTTTGTCATGGTTCAAGAAATTATATGATGCTTAAAGCCCTCCATGTTTAGGAAAAAGAAAATTTAACGCAAAATACCAAAATAATTAAATTACAACTCTCAGACCAATGTCTCTTTTAGAATTTGGAAATGAACTTAACTCCACATACATAGACATACATAGATAATAAGGTAGTTAACCTTCCTTAATAAATCTAGGATAGAATGCCATATCATCTAAGAATTTAAATTTAGACTTAACTTATTATAGATCTTGAGAGAATGAGTGGTAGGGCGAAAGAAAGAGGAATTAGACCAAATAAATAATTGTCCGTTTGTACAGATGTTAGCTTTTACAACAGTCAGCTATTATTAACAATAGCTTTTGTTGCAAGTGTTGCCTATAAATAATTCGTACTCATATTTCATATAAGAAAAAATAATAAAAGTTCAGTTTCTCCTCTCATTCCTTTTTCTTTAAGATGTTGTCTAGAGCTATTTTATGACGCTTCATCTTCTCCAAATCTAGGGTTAACCTTTGTGACCTTTTATTCACCATTTCACTCTCAAGAATCTCTCTTCGCATTTATCTAAAGTTCTTATTCATGAGTTCAGTCTCGTAAACCTTCTCCCCAGCATCTTCATCTTTGCCTACCCTTCCTGTGTTTCTATGGCTTTCGCAACACAATCATTTCCATCCTCCATTGCTGAAAAGCTTGATGACTTGAATTATCTACATTAGTGTTATATGTTCAACCGGTAATAAAATCGCACAAGCTACAACGATTTGTTGTGAATCCCATAGTTCTGCTTGTTATCTACCTGAAAACAACCGCACACTTGATCTTGTTAATTCAAAGTATGAAGCGTGGCAAGTCTAGCAACAAACATTACTTATTTGGCTTCAGTCTACCCTCTCTATGTTGTACTTGTGTCCTTGGGTGCAATCACTCCTATAAGGTTTGAGAGAAGACTCATGAATATTTTAGTACGTAAACCATATCTCATATACATTACATATTGTGATCAAGGTAGTCAAACTCGAGAGTTTACGTAAACTCGTAAGAGTTTACTTCACATGACATGAATAGAAAATTACAAATAATATTCCAAATTTAAATATTTCCAGTTTTTCACTACACAACTAAAACAAGAGTGCAAGGGCTGCACTCAAACAAATCATGAATTGTACAGACCAGAGCACAGGGGCTGAATCACTGTCCTCTCTTAAATGGGCGACACATAGCAAAGCAAGCAGCAATGAAGATTGTGCGATGAACACCGAATGACAACGGGCAACTACGACGGCAGTATGACAGAAAGGAAGGGTCCAGCAGATGCACGATGGAAAGAACTTCAGAAGGAATGATGAAGGGGTTGAAACAGAAAATAGTGAAACCCTAATCCTAGTGAGTTTCCTCTACAATCCTACTCCAAACGACCTCAATTTTAGTTTAAAAGTTTTTTCCCATCGAACTCGAGTTTAACCTAATGAACTGAGTCTACATCCGATTCTACGAAGTCAATTGAAAAACGAGTTTGCTTCTAAGTTGATTCGGAAGCCATAACTATGAACGTAAACTCGTTCGAATTAACGAGTTAACTCGCAAGTTTGACAACCTTAATTGTGATGCGTGCAGTTTAACTTGATTACAAAAAAATGGAAGATTATCTTCTCAAGATTAAAAGTTATCTTGATGAGCTCACTAGTGTTGGAGTTTTAGTCTGCCATGAAGAATATGTTGATGCAATACTGAAATAAAATAACAATTTATCTCAATACGTTTGGTTCTTTCAAGAAAAACGAGATTTAAGCTAAAATGAAAAGTAGCTAGATTGGCATATCTAAGTGTCATTTGACTAACCTCACCAAATTGCAATTCTTTAAGTAATTTTGTAAGAGAAATAAGCTCACAAGTAGCTAAGGCCATAGATCTATATTTCGCTTCCGCACTAAATCATATTACAACATTTTGTTCATCACTCTTCCAAGAAATCAAATTATCATCAATTCAGACATCATATCCGAAAGTGCATCTCTTATCATAAGGATAGCATGCCCGATCAGCATCTGAAAAACATACAACTCTAGTGTCGTTATTATGTCCATATAACAATCCTTTCAAATGAGAATATATATGTACTTCAATATACGAATGACAACATTCCAATGATTTGCACATGCATCATTAAGAAATTGACTCATCACATTGACAGTAAAAGAAATGTTAGGGTGAGTAAGTATAACTTAGTTCAATTTTCCAACTAATCTTCAATACTTCTTAGGATCTGAGTGGCTCTCACAGAATAGGTAGAAGTTTGGCATTGCAATCCATGGGTGTAGTTTGGCATTGCAATCCATGGGTGTGTCTAAAAATTTTGAATTCATTAACCCAATTTCCTCCAAAACATCTAATACATATTTCCTTTGAGAAATAACAATTCCATTGTTGGCGCGTGTCACCTCAATCCTAAAGAAATATTTGAGTTTGCCAAAGTCTTTGATCTGAAAGTGGTGAAGAGGTGTTGCTTTACCTTTTAAATGCCATAGTCATCACTTCTTGCAAGTACAGTATTATCAATATGTACTACTAGATAGATACAACTAGCTACTACTAGATAGATACAACTAGCCCTTGAGTAAGAGTAAAATATTGAATAATCCGCCTCACTCTTCGTCACACCAAATTGTCTAACAATAGTGCTAATTTTCCAAACCAAGCCCTAAGCGACTGTGTGAAGTCATATAAAGATTTGCAAAGACGACAAACCAATCCAAAAGACTTCTCGTGAGTAACAAAACCTGGTGGTTGCTCCATATCAAATTTTTCATGCAAATCATTATCAAGAAAAACATTTTTCACATTGAGGCCAACATTGAAGAGTTGTCATGGCTATGAATAAGCGAATAGTGGCCATATTTGCAACTGGAGAAAAAGTGTCATCGTTGTCCAACCCAAAAATGGGTGTATAACCTCTGGCCACTAGTTGAGCATTAAGATGATCAATAGTACAATCGATGCCAGTTTTGATAGCAAAAATCCATCAATAACCAACAACAGGTTTCCTAGAAGATAAGGAAATGTGTTCCCATTAAGCCTAAGGTTTGGTTGAATATTTTGAAGTTCAACATTTCCCAAATTACTTTATTGGTTAGTGGTTCTTTGAGTATCAGACAACTTTGAGGTTTGAAGTATGGCAATGTAGGCACAAAAGCAATACAATGGAATATAGAAAGGATTGTAGTTTTGAAAATCTCCGAAGGATTTTAGACCGTTGATACTGTCAAAAAAATTGTTTCCTATAGTATTTGTAGAAGAGCAATATCTCTTAATAACAGAAAATCCTATCTATGATAAACACTACTTATGCTTATTATTCATAATCAAAGATCATTGCATTAAATATAAAATATGTTGTTAGTCTATTAATCCTCCCAACTATCCTCGTAATTATGAAATGTAATTAAATCTCCTGGTTATGTAATTAAAACTATACAAGTAAATATTATTTACAGCATAAATTAAGGGATTCTGACCAATATTATTAAAAAATGATAACTGAAGCATGCTATAAAAAGAAAAAGATAATCCCTTTAGATTTTGATATTCCACAAAATATTCAAGAACACAAACTTGCTCCTAAATTATACTGGTCTTTTATGACGATTCCCCAATACTGTCTTATTTATGCAATAGAATTTAAAACAAGGACACCTCAAAAAGTGCATAATATGACTATCAAAAGAGTTATCGATCTAGGTCAGTTCCAATTAAAAAAGTATCTATCTATACACAAATTGTAGAAATATATGCACAAACCTTCCCCCCATCCGCAACAGTTTCAAGAATAAGAGACTCATCCAGCTTTCCATCTGTGGTGTCCCCAACCTGCACAAACATTAATACGTGTGTGTGTGTGTGTGTAAGTACAGATTTTGCACATGCACATAAAAAACTGTAAACAGTAAACATAAACAAATAAATGCAACGAAGAAAAGATGAAAATATCCAATTAGTTGAAAGTAATTGCTTGTGAATTGAGAATAAAACAAAAAATTGCAAGAATGAGAATACTACTCATATATCTGTATGCAACAAATATTACTCATTCCTTGTGCTACTCCCAAACAAAACCTTAAAACGAATTCATCTAACCTTTCCATATATAAAAAACTTCAATTCCACCAGTGACCCATTTATAACGGTGTCAGCTGTTTTTGAATCAGTGGTACTAAGAACATTGTAGGAAGTAGCATCACCCTCTGAGTCACCTAGCAAATCAATTAATGGAGGAGCCTACATACAACATGCATGCTTTTATAAATTGATGACTAAAAAAACATATATCAAATATTAACAAAACAAAAAAGCATAAGACAGCCGATTAAAAATGCCATACAGAAGCTTGATACGTGGCTTGAACAAGTCCTCTAAACCAGTTAGCCTTCTCATCCTCATTTTGAAAATCTAAGATCCATGTGCTAGAAGATTCCAGAGCCTATAAAGTAATTCATAATTTAAGACAGAAAAAGTCAGCAAGTTGCAAAAAAATGCATTCCTAACAAATTTTATTGTTTATGTCCACTTAATAATTTACGACATCATCTCTTCTGTCTCCCCATTTCTACATCTTGAAGTAAATAATCTATCAGTAGAAAAATTATATTTACGTGAAGCAAACTACAAAAACAAGGGTGAATGTTAGAGTGTTGCATCTATATACACTTGATTCAAACGAAGTCTATTATGTAAATATTTGATAGTGTATTAGGTTCTTTGACTTGTATAGCAAGTTATGAACCATAGTCAGCTAAAATAGCTGAATCTGTTTGGTTACCTGTGACTTTTCAGAAATGCAATTTCTTAGAATTCATTCTAAATTCTCTCTCTTAAATTATTTAATATTTATTTATTTTACCATGCACGTCATGAGCTTTCCCTCTCAAATTAGGAAGTCTATCAACACTTTTATTTCGTTTTGTATATTTGTCTTGCACTTTCCAATTTTTATACGTAGGGATGCCAGCTAGCCAGAGTCCTTTTCAGTGTAAACTCATTATTTCCAAATCAGACGGCTAATTGTGTACTATAGAATTTATGAAAAGCATTTTAAGAACCTCGGTTTTCTATGTAGGTCTCCAAATATTCAGAAATTCATTCTTGATAACCAATTTGTAGATCATAAGCACCTTGTCAAGTAAGTTGTCTATGCAGTCACACTTTGCAAGGTAGGAGGTTCCACACTACTGTTTCTCTTGATGAGTGTAATGTATGTATTGCACAGGTTCTTACACATTTTAGCAAACTTTCTTCATGATAAACTGGCTACAACGCCATGAAATAACTTGCTTAAGGCATTCCATCTCTAGTGAGACTAGAACATGCCAAGTGATGAAAATACACATAAATTGAAAACTAAGACCACAATAACCAGTAGCAGATTAGAGTGGACAGTTTTGACAGCTATATTTGTTCTAAGAGATTAAAGAAATTATTTGCCGTACCTGTTGAATGTCCATTCGCTTGATGCTTAAAGCAATACAATATGCTGAACCACCGACATATGTCGAGGGCACATCAAGGATTTGCCTACCAGCCATGCTGCAGAGTTGAAAAACAAAATTACATGAAGTCCAAAGAGATTATTGTTTTCTAAATTAAGTTTAACTTTAGCTTATTTGCAGCTTTGAACCTTCAAGTTTAATTGACCAACTTTAGTTCCACTAGTTTTAAATTACTCAAAGTTCACTCTTCTGTTGCTTTCCTTCTAACTACTACCTAAAACACGCACATGGGTTCTCATTTTCTTTCCAAATATTTGGGCATTGTCATGGATTTGGGAGACAAATTAGTTTTAAATATGTAGAAGTAAAAATTTAATAGAAAAATCAATAAAACTACAAATATTTTATGTGGTGCTGGATTAGGGTATGAAAACAGACAAACTTGAGATTCTTTTTTTGCTGAAATTTAAATTTTAGCTGGGGCATTTAGAAGAAAAAAAAGATATGTGAAGATTTTGAGTTTTAAGAGAGAATTTAAGGACTTTCGGTACAAGGAAATTGACCGAAGAACCAAATTTTTTTGATTTTAAAAATAAAAGGACTATCTGAAAAAATACTTCAGGAAACAAAATTGCACATAATCTAAACTAAAGGAATTAAAAATGCAATTAAGCCCAATACAAGAAGATCCTAAACAATTGTAATGCGGACTAGATTATACTCCGGCAAAGTAAATCATATTTTAAGTGAAACTTGACACCTATATAATGACTTGCTCCTTTGAAATGCATTTATCTGTCAGAATAACAAAATCATATCTACTCAATGCTTGTGAAAAAATGAGCAGACATTAAGCAATAATTATGAAACTACTTCATCTCCAAAAAAAAAATACATTGGTATTTAAAGGAAAAACGAAATCCTAATAAAAGGAAATAAATCTCTAGACATAAAGACTCTAAGTCTTGAGCAACTCTACTAAACAAACTCATAATCCAATCCCTTAATTTTAGGAATTTCTTACAAACAAATCTATATTTATTGTACAATAAATTTACAATATTTACACCCATATTTCAACACTAGTATCATGAGAGGATGAAGATAAGCAAAGCATGTACTTGAAGTAGGCATGCAACACAAGAATACCAACAAATCTGAGTTTTTAGACTTTTCTTCCATTTTTAAAGTTTGTAATTGGATATGTGGAATTGACAAAACTAAGCAAATGAAGATGAGAGAGGAGAGGAATTTTGAATGACAAAAATTAGCAGACTTAGGATAGTCCCCTGACTCTATGCTGTATTTATAATTCGTGTTGGTTACATTTACAGACACATTCCCCGAGTAATACTGTCGATGTGGAGACAAAGCCTAAAGCTTGTTTATACATCATTTCTGAGGTCCTCCCAAAAACTAATTTTATTTCCAGTGGGACTAGCAGCTACTTCACTAGGATACAGTTGCTTTCCTACAAAGCACTTAATTTGTGACCCGCAAAGAGAACTGGATATGTCTTGGTGCTTATTAATTAATGATTATCTGTTTCATTCATATAAAAATTTTGACAAGAATCAAAGTGGCAATTTTATTGGTTCTTCTGTAATTTTATAGTAATAATGTACAGTTTATCAGTTCATCTGCAACATGAAGAATTCGAAAAAAAAAAAAAAAATTTCCCATTT
>Ga0214545_1000080_pt1 | contig 101308 bp, 45 predicted proteins | sample CNSS4metaG_FD_160064 | JGI IMG/M metagenome (GOLD analysis project Ga0214545, IMG submission 160064) | Root nodule microbial communities from cowpea collected in UCLA plant growth center, Los Angeles, California, USA - CNSS4 | ecosystem: Host-associated > Plants > Roots > Nodule | place: USA... | reverse complement strand
TTCTGTCACAATATCAACAATTGATTTTCCAATAATGGCTATAATTCCATACTTTGGGAAACTAGGATTTTGAGCTGAATGAAGAAATATAGTGTTTTGAAGATTGATAGGATAACTTGATTTATGATAAGTCCAATGGACTAGACCACCTGATGTGTGGATCTATAGACCGTCTGATCCTTAAAGGCCCCATTGGATCATTTGCTGCGTTGGACCCTCTTGAACATTGATTTCACTTTCTTATAAGCAACATTTTTGTGTGTGATGACCTGTGTGCAACTAAGTGTTGACCTGTGCAGCATTTTTTGCAATAATGTGGTTTGACTCAATTTTTTGAACTCATACTATAGCAGCCAATTCGTGTTTTTGGGGTGAACGACATTGGTTAATAAGATGTGATTTGTAATAAGTGGGGTTAAAGATGTCTGATTTGTTGGTGATGACTTTTGTGCACCCAAGTAATGACCTGTGCTGCATTTTTTGCAATGAGTTTATGAATCAATTTTTTTTATCTATTTTGTTATAGTAGTGAATAATTGTTTATGAGGTTATTTACTTTGGTGCATGTGATAAATTTTCAGTTATATTTGTTCCTTTGTGGATATATGTTTGATGAATTTCAATGAACTTGGTATGTTATTTAGGAATTTTAAGTAAGATGTCTAGTAAACGTGAATGCAAATGTATTCCGGAAGCAAGCAATAAAGGGAAGAAGAAGAAGGTGGTGAAAAATGCTGATAAGGTATGATTGGAATCTTTAAGTGATTTAACTTTTTTTATTATTTATAATAAATAATATTTTGTTCATGGTGCTATAGGTTTGAATTGTGCATAGGTGCGAAAGCAAGTACATTGTTGAAGTAAACAATGTACTAAAAGACACCCACCGTAAGCGGATTCAGGCAACACCATTTAGATGGTGTTTGGAGGTGGACAACGCATTGGAAATAAATTGTCCTTTGTTGAGGGAAGTGTTGCGTAGATGGGTTCCACAAGGGGAATACATTCGTGTAGGTCAGCATTTGGTGGGGTTATTGGTTTATGATGTTTGTATATGCCTAGGTCTTAGTATGGTTGGTAAATGTGTTGAATTTGATGTTGATGTAAGTGGGGTAGTAGGTTCACTTTTTGAGAAGAAACCAATCACCTTACGAGACATAATTAACAAGATTAAGAACTTAGTGGTTAGTGATGATGATGTAGACAATGCTTGTAAGTTGTATCTGTTACTTTATTTTCCTGTATTTTATTTTCCTAGGACCTCTAAGACAGTGACCAATATGCCTTTCAAAGTCTTAGACAACCTTGACAACTTAAGCGACTATAACTGGGCAGAGTTAGTGCATAGTTTTTTGATCTCTGCACTCAATCGTGGATGTAAGGTTGTATGAGAAAAGATAAATACTCGTAGCCTTAACTTAGCCGGATCTGTTGTAGTTGTTCAGGTAATTATTGTTTTAAGAACCTTTATTTTCCTTATGCATTATTATAATTTATTGATTTGTCTAACATTGTTATAGGTTTGGGCTGCTCGTCGTCTTGGCTTAGAAGATGTAGAGGGTGAGGTTCAATTCCCAAGATTTCTGCGGTGGCCCTCGGTGAAGATTAGGACACCTAATTTTGAGTCTACTTTTGAAAAGAATAAGGTTTTATTTGAGTTGTCTTTGTATATGTTTGGTTAAATTTGGTTTTATTACGAAATGTGTTCAAAAACAGATTGTTTTTTATTTGTAGATTGGGTTTGGTTGGGCCCTAACTGCAGAGGAGAAGAACAACCCAATAGAGCAAAATGTCGTTCATATTGAGGACCAATACAATGTTCAAAATGATGGCATTCAGGGTGTTTCTCATTCCAAACAGCAAGTGGATTTGGAAGAAAAATTTGAAAAACATGAACGAATAATTCTAGACATGAAAGAACAGATAAAAAAGATGCGTGATGAATTTTTTGATGCTCCTGAACTTGACTCCTATGCAGGTAAAGGAAATGATGTTAATGAAGAAGAGGGTTGTCCTTCTGAGCAAAGGAAGTGTGATGAAGGCCAGGGTTGTCCTTCACACTGGAAAGAGAGTCCGCAACCTCATCAGTGTGAGGAAGATGACCTGAATGACAAACCAAAATCCAACCATAATGGAGACGACAAAGCTATTAAGCCTAACACTGAAGGTCAAAGTAATACACTATTTATAGATAAGGCTAAATTGTATAAGGATGTGACTGTTGTTGGTTGTGTCAGGTATGCTATTTTTATTAATAATGTATTCAATGTCAACACACACTAATAGTTAATACTTTAAGTTGCTGCTTTTGACTTTTCAGAACTATTTATGTTAATGTGAATGGTGAAATATTGAGGAGCGATGAATGTCAATGTTTTCGTCCTCGTGGTTGGATTGATAACATGGTAAATTATGAAACTTAAGTTTATGACTATTTCTATTGTTACTACAACCATGTACTGATATAATTATTGTTTTTGTGTTCAGTCTATAATGTTTGCAGCCTACGAGTTCATGTATAAACAGAAAAGGCTGACCGGGAAGATTAGCAGGGTTATATTCAATCCTTTCTATACAGTAAGTTTTTTATTTTTTTCCTTTTAATATTTATGCTTAAATTAATGTATAAGTATTGACATTTGTTGTGGTTTAGAATGCAGTTATCCTTGATTGTAACAAAAGAAAGGTGAATAAACGTGTCTGGTGTCTAGATGACTACAGGCATTACCTGACACGTGATTTGGTTTCAGTGCAGGATATATTAACAGCAGATTTTATGCGTATCCTTACTTGTTAAATGTTGTTATATTTTGTTACAAAATGAAATGTGTTTGTTAATGTTACTTCTATTCAGTTGCTTGCCCCAGTGATTTATGCTGAACATTGGTGGTGTTATGCTTTTAATTGTCAAACGAAAGAGTTCTTTGTCTTAGATTCACTTGCACACAAATGCCGAAGGCGAAAACAAATTGATAGTCACGTGGTAAGTCCATGTGTGACATTATAAATTTTCATTGCTGATGTTTATTGTGTTCACATTATTTATGTTCGATTTATATCTGTTATAGGTACAGAATGTGGAACACCTTTTTTGGCTCTTATTAAATGACAAAAAACAATTGAAGCCAACATATGAAGTCCACATTGAAGACGTTCCTGAACAGCCAAATTTGTAAGCACAACTTTAATTGAGTTGGCTATTCATACAACTTGGTTACGTAATTAGGAAGTTTTCAATAAATGTTTTGGTAACCACTTGTAGGCATGATTGTGGTATTATGGTGTTGAAGTATCTTGAGATATGAGACGACGTCAAAAGATTTAATGGGAAAAGCATGCCAGCTTACACTGATGTGAGTATAATACCCTCGGAACTGCTTACATTTAAGTTGCATAAAGTTATTTTGATATGAATATGTAATTAAGTAGTTATTCTTTGGTGGCATCTGGATCTACAACAATTCAGGCAACAATACATTTGTGATTGGATTCTTCACCCAAAAAATAAGCATAGAGAGGCTGTCCTTGAAATATTTAAACCATATTTAAAGAAGTAGAGATGTCAATATTTTAGTGTTAATTTATAGCGTAACTTTTAGGTCTTTTTGGATATGGATGACGTGCAAATGAATTCTTAGTTGCACTTCTTTATACAGTGTTGAGGGTGACAATGACTAGAATCAATTTTGTAAATTATGGTTTTAACAAACAATTCTGTTATGGATTCAATTTGTGGTTATATATTAAAGTTACATGCAGTTTATTTTGTGATGACCGACTTCCATCTAAGTGTGTACCCACTTTATATTTTTCTTACCAGGTAACTTATGATAAGTACGTTGGTATCCCTTATTTTGGAGCCTATTAATTAAATTAATTGAAGAACACCATGACTTCAATATGATTATAAATTCTGATAACATGATTGTATTAAAATGCCAGGGTTGTATAGCTTTTTTATGAGCAACTATATTGTGAATTTTCAATCAAAATCGGTGACAATGAAAACTGTGAATAATATTAATCACTACTGCTGAAGTTGAACGTAGTAAACAGTAATCAGTACAAATACTTTGACCGTGTGAATAAATAAACATGTCATTGACAAACACAAACTCTAATAACAAAAGGTCTTTGGTTATGCCATGTTGATCATCCCAAATGATCCAAAAAATGTCGTTCTTGTTGATACTAGTTCCTGAAAAAAAAAACAATTACAATATTAAGCTATCATAAATATAAGGCAAAATTAAACATGTTTCTACTGTGATATACCTAATGATCTGTTCTGTAACAATAAGTTGTTGATTACTTTCTATTGATGTTAAAAGTGATAAAAAGCCTGTGCACTGGACATCATAAACTTGGGCATGGTATAGGGGTAATTAATTATTTCCATTAAATAGCATAAGAAGATATAGTTATGAAACGAATACTAACCATGTTGGTTGTGGTACCACTTTGAGCATTCAAAATTTCATTAGCTGGTGCAATTGAAGTATGATGTTCCCCATCCTAAAATGCATGTCCATAAATCAAATTAACAACTGGACAACCTGCATATTAAAAAATGGTACTCTGAATACAAATAATAAATACATACAGTGGCATTTCGAGAAGCTTTATTCCTAGCTGCTGCACTTTTTTTTTTTGCATATCTTCTCTACCGTTGATTGCATCCTTGTACCTCGTGGTCGACCATTTCTTTTAACGTGAATTGGACTTCCGGATCGTTGTTTGGTGAGCACCACTATTAATTGGAGAAGAAATTTGCACATTTGTTTGTTCATAGTTTTCTAATATTGTGGAACAAGATAACGAAGGATTCCTTGATAATAAGTCTAATTGGGAACACAAGAATTTTGTACCCCTCTCGCTTTGGCATGCAAACTCAGCAATGTCATAGAACTTTTTACACAATAAGTCATACCTACGAACAGTGGGTTCGTCTTTCTTAGTGTTATATGATGCTCTTATCAAAGTATGCCTTCGCAATATGCGTTTGCTCCATCGACTTAAAATATACTTTTGTGATACAAATTTTACCTCCTCTTGGGCAAGGACCATCAAGCTGTGGCGGCAAAGAACTCCTCTAAACTCAAAAAGCCGACAAGTGCATTCAATGTCTTTTGTCACAACATCAAATATAACTTCATTATATTTGTCTGCACTTTGGTCTTTCCATATCAACACCTCTTTAACAATATATTTTGCCTTACACCATGAACTTCAACACTTTTGATATTACAATTCATCTTACACCTAAGCTCATTTTGCACTTCACCAAACTTCGCATGAGTGTATCCATCTTGAAATTGTCTCTCAATAAATGACTGAGACCCACATGGAAGGATAGTATTAGCAAAAGCAAAATCTGCTTCACACTCTTTCTCCGCCTTAGAATGAAGGGCGTTGTCATATTGGACAACAAACTGCTGGAATGTTGTAGTAGAGTTGATGAACCCATCAAAGAAAGCATTCATTCCCTCACTTCTTTGAGTTGTGGACATGCCTGCCCAAAAATGACATTTCAAATAACAAGGAACCCATCGACGTCTTTCTTCGTAAAGAGTGTAAAGCCATTCGTTAAGTTGAAGATCATACTTTTCAATGAATTTTGCCCACCCATTCTCAAAATCTTCAGCACTATCTGACTCATATACCAATTCTTTTACACCATGCTTGATTTCCTTGTATTTGGTATATCCCACTAATTTTTTAGGTAGTTTTTTCATGATGTGCCAAAGGCACCAACGATGTCGTGTGTTGGGGAAGACAATTTCAATGGCATTTTGCATGGCCTTGCATTGATCAGTGACAATTCCTACAGGGGCTTTATTTCCCATGCATCGCAACCAACTTCGAAATAGCCACACAAACGTACAAGTATCTTCAGCACATAGAAGCCCACACTCTAATAAGATTGACTGACTATGGTGATTAACACCCACAAATGGTGCAAAAGGCATATCGTACTTATTAGTTAAGTATGTGGTGTCGAAGGACACAATGTCACCAAAATCTGCACATGCAGCCCGACTCCTTCTGTCTGCCCAAAATATATTGGTTATGCGATTATCTCTATCAACATCAATTTCAAAAAAGAAGTCTTTGTTCAACTCCCTCATACTGGAAAAATGATTTAATAAAGCTTGTCTGTCACCTTCCTTCCTTCCTCTCAATCATCATTGCATTCAAGTTTACAAGTTCTTTTTGCAATTCCCCTAGCACACTTTCTTGATGTTCAACAACTTTAATTAAGTCAACTATTTTAGTACCCTTAGTTTGACGTCCATATACCTCAAAACCTTCTTTAACGAAGGAATTGGTCAGCTCTTCTGCAGAGGCAGCAACATCTGCAACAACCTGAAGCAATTCACAACAAACTTCAATCAGTATAGATGACAGATTTAGGAAAAAAATCAAACAACAAAATACCTAACTTAAGGTGTTATTTGTCAAACTCCTTTTAATTACATTGTCCCCTGCTTTCATTTCCATCTAATGCAAGATTCTGGGAAACTTTGTCGTGCGCTGACAATCCTTTAAATTCAGAATCAAAAAATGGTCAAAAGACCAAAACTGCCACAATTGTAATCAAAATCAGTCAAAACTCATAACCAAATATTTTAAACTGATCAAACAAGTTTGAAATTAATTTAACATATAGTACCTATAACAAATAAACACATCCAACTACATGGAAGTGTTTGCTACTTTGTTTCTCCTTCAAGAACAATTTAGCTTCACATATACTGCCAACCAAAAACTCATACACCACTCGACCCCAATTAAATTTCCCAATACTACCAAGGTCATCAACAATGTTGAACAAAATAGAAAAAACTGTTCCACTACGATTGGGCAACAAAAACTCAGAAATTGCTAACAAAACGTAAAGCTTACCAAAATCCTCTAAACAAAGCACTTTAATATGTTTTAAGATGTAATCATATACCATTTCGATATCAACAACTTTGGAAGCTCCTAATAAATTCCTTGAATCACTATTTATCCCTTCCTGGTTTAAATCAATGTTCTCACCAACCATTCCCAAACCTAGACCAAGACATACATCTAAATAGGTAAATCCAACAACTTCTGTACTCATGTGAAACCCCCTCAACCTTTCCACCCACCTACTAATTAAGGACTCAAAAGATTCCTAGATATTTTAATAGACTCTTTCAACTCAACCATCCATCCAAATGGTGTTCCTCGGATAAATGACTTTTGCTCATCTGTTAACTTCTTATTCAAACTACCAATCAATTTTGTCCGGCATGAATGCCTAAAACAAATCTGGAACAATAAAAAAAAAATAATTATGTCATTTTTATCATAACAAATTTCAAAATAAATTGAATTCCAAAATTTATCAATACCTTGCGGTCAACATTGAATTCACTTCCCTCACTGACTGCAACCATATTTATGACCTGAATACATAACCCCAGATAATCACCCAATAATCAATTATGGAATAAAATAATATGGAAGTTAAAAAGATTGAGTCAAACCACATGCTTCCAAAAAATTCAACACAGGTCATCACTTATGAGCAAATATGTCATCATCAATAAATCATACAACTTTAATCCACTTGGGTTTGAAACCACATCAAAGAGATAATTTCAAATGAAATCACACTATCCATACTTAATCACCCCATAATCAACTATTGAGTGCTATCAGATGAAAGATAAAAAAAATTCAGTCATACCACAAGCTTCTAGAAAATTCAACACAGATCATCACTTGTGACCAAACAGGTCATCACTCATACATCACACAAGTGTAATCAAGTTGGCTATGAAACCATATCAAAGAGATAATTACAAATTAACTCACATTATCCAAACAGAATCACCGAATAATCAATTATGGAATAAAATAATATGGAAGTTAAAAAGATTGAGTCAAACCACATGATTGCAAAAAGTGCAGTACAAGTCATCACTTATGAGCAAACAGGTCATCATCAATAAATCATACAACTTTAATCCACTTGGGTTTGAAACCACATAAAAGAGATAATTTCAAATGAAATCACACTATCCATACTTAATCACCCCATAATCAACTATTGAGTGCTATCACATGAAAGATCAAAAAAATTCAGTCATACCATAAGCTTCCAGAAAATTCAACACAGATCATCACTGGTGACCAAACAGGTCATCACTCATACATTACACAAGTGTAATCAAGTTGGCAATGAAACCACATCAAAGAGATAATTACAAATTAACTCACATTATCCAAACAAAATCACCCAATAATCAATTATGGAATAAAATAATATGGAAGTTAAAAAGATTGAGTCAAACCAAATGATTCCAAAAAATGCAGCACAAGTCATCTCTTGGATGCACACAAGTCATCATCAATAAATCATACAAGTTTAACCCACTTGGTTTTGAAACCACATCAAAGAGATAACTACAAAAGAACGCATATTACCCATACTTAATCACCCCATAATAAACTATTGACTGGTATGAATTCAAAAAATTGAGTCAAACCACATTATTGCACAAAATGCACCACAGGTCATCACTTGTGAGCAAACAGGTCATCATAATAAAATAAGACAGATTTCACCAACCTAGTTAGAAAACTAGTATTGATGCACCTATCAAAGCACCAAAATCACAGAAACGGAAAAATAACACAAACTTACCAACCACCGCCTGAATCGAACAACTGAAAGCACCAAAAACCCTAACTTCGCAAGCTTCATCTTCGATTACAGTGTTGTGGTCATTCACCTGTACAAGATAGATGATAAATTTGCCTTTAAATAATAACTCACTCGACTATGCAGGCGAAAACCAAAAAAAAATCTCAGTTCCTTAACCAAAAAACCCACAACGACATCTTCGAAAAAAAATACCACAAACCTATTGACGTAGTGGAGAAACGCACAAAAAAAAGAACATACCTACGAACCACGATGCTGAATCCAACAATGGAGACAAACAAAAACCCTAACTCTGGGAGGATCGTCTTCTCCCTTCGTCTTCTCTCTTCGTCTTCTCCCTTCGTCTTCTTCGACTCACTAAAACACACGTATTCTCCTTTCTTCCTTTATCCTTTCTTCCTTTCTCCTTTCGAGTGGATTTTCCCTTTCTTTCTTTCTTTTCCCTTTTTTCGTTTTTGCTTTCTCTGCGCAACCCACTCTCCAAAGAAAACCTAATTTCCCACCCTTTCAATTTTCACGCCCAAACCCACTCTCCAAAACGTGTTTCTGACCCGCTCAATTTTCACGCCCACACCCACTCTCCAAAACGTGCCACGTCTCAAGTAAGATGCTTTAATAAAATTAATTTTAATTTAAAAAATAAAATCCACCTGTGCATGCCACGTCATGGAGTCAAGTACGGAGTCAAAATATGGAGTCACTTTATCATTTTCCATCTTATAAATACTAGAAAATATGATGCTAATATCATGGTCCAAAGCCATAACAATATAATTTAAAATTGTCAACTTCAATGAAAATCATGACCCTAATGTATTAGAATATCATTCTTATAAGTGTATTCTATTTTTATTAAAACATTCTAGAGTATGCTAGTTGTTATTTTATCTTTTTGTTAAACCTCGTGTTTGTCCATTTTCTTCTCATTACAACCGAACCTATCATCGTCAAACAGGCCTTGTCCTCTCTTCTATGGCGTAAAGCAATGCAAGATTAATATGATGCTCTATTGACTAATCATACTTGGTCTTTTACATCTCTTCATGTAGGCTACCCTGTTGTTGAAGGTAAATGGATTTTTCACATTAAGCAAAATCCAGATGGTACTATTAACCGCTACAAGGCCATATTGGTTGCTAAAGAGTTTCATCAATAGTATGGATGAGATTACTCTAAAACATTTACTTCGGTAGTGAAGCCCATCATTATTCATTTTATGCTTACCCTTGCCATTACACATCAATGGTCTATTCATCACATTGACATCAATAATGCCTTCTTAAATGACATTCTCAATGAAGATGTTTATATGACCAAACTCTCGAGTTTTCAGTCCATCAATTTTGATCTAGTATGCAAACTCCACAAGTCTATATATGGCCTAAAACAGGCCCTTCGAGCCTAGTATGAGAGGTTGACTTCTACATTCATTGGATTTGTTTTTCATCCTAGCTAGTGTGATCCTTCTCTTCTCATTTACACCTCTACTATATAGACAATTTCTAGGTCCTTATTTATGTAGATGATATCATTTGCACAAGTTCATCTCCAACCCTTATTCAATCTATGATTTCCAGATTGAGTTCAATCTTTGTTCTTAAATAACTTTGACAACTTTAATATTTTTTAGGCATTATGGTTAAACAACAACTTTCTAGAGGCTCTCTTCTTCTATCTCAAAGTAAGTATATCCGTGAACTTCTTGATCGAGCTGGCACGTATAGTGCCAAATGTATTGCTACTTGTACCATCCTAGGTGGATATTACTTGATAAAATATAATTTTATTGAAATTCAAGATAGTAAATAAGGTTCCCAGACGTGAAAAAATTTAAACTTATATTGTTGCAGTTATATTACACTGTGAGATCATTTTTACAAGCTCATAGTAGAGAAAAGCCTCATAAAGTTTATTACAAATGTCTGAAATTAAAACATAGAGTAAATCATCCCATAGTCTGCCCTGTTCAGTCCCTATGCATCAGCATGCACGCTCACCTAGATTCACATCGGCTATCGCATGACAAGTCACGTGATCATCGCCAAACACAAATAGAAAGGGTAAGTTGAGAAAGAAAATATAATATACTCAATGAATAATAACAATTACCCCTCACCCAATCTATCTTAGCCAATTTTAATTTATTGACTTCTCTATATTAGTTCCCACCACAATCTCATAACCTATATGAGAAAGATCCATTTACAACCTTGGTCATTAGGGATTATCATGCTCCCACGAACCTATTCGCTTGTGGTCCAATCCTACAGACCTCCCTGCCTGTAGTCCAGCTCTACGAACCTGCCCACTCATAGTCCAACATGCGTGAACACCTACTATGAACCTCCCTACTCATAGCAGCCTCAAGTGTGAGCATGGAACATACGAACTGTAAGACCCATGAAAATTAATTAATTAAATAATTAATTAATTAATAAATGCGGGTAGCCTTTATGGCATTAAATTTTGATTGATATGATGTGAAAAAGTACTAGCTCAAGTGGTTGAGAGTACTTAGTTATGTTGAGAGGACTTGGGTTCGAGTCTTATGTGTGCCAATTATGTGTTATTTGATTTATTATTAATTTTTAATAATATGCATGATCATGTTGAGTAATAACATAATTATAGAATTATGTGAATTATCATGAGACATGATATGATTGAGTGGTTGTGAATTGAATTGGGCTTCGGTATGGTCATGGGTTCAAACCTTGGGGAACCCAAATCTAACTCTCTTTTTGGCTAGAAATTTGTTGTGACTTGAATATGAAAGGGTATAGAAATCCCTAGCAGAGAGGCAGTCAAGGGGAAAATTTTGAGAGAGGAGAAGGGTTTTAGAGGCTGTTTTTCTGAGAGCTTGGAAAGGTGTGCGAAAATTAGAGCGAACAGTGAGGTTTGGGGCAATTGAGGGCTAGTTTGGGAGAAAGCTAAAGAGAGAGCATTGGTACTCCAAGGAAGAAACATAATTCAAATTATAAGCGAAGGAAAGTCTAGGTTAGGGGAGCTGAACCGAAATTTCGTATTGTGGTTTTATATGCATAATTTTGGAAATTGTATGTCATGAAATTCGTGATATATGTGATCTGAATTTGGGGTTTGAGCGCTTGGATATTGCTGCTTGAAATTGTTATCCAATTGTATGAGGGTGAGGGGTTCATACACTGTATATGTTGTTCATGATTCTAACCTGAATTTTGGGGACTATATGGGGTCTATTTTGTGTTCATAAGTTTGACGCACTGTTCCCAATTATTTGGTATTGAAATGCAATGTGGTTGGACCTGGATTCTGGTGTGTTGCATGTGCAAACAGTGCGGGAATCTGCAACTCTCGCTTAGGTGAGTCAGGCTCGCCTAGGCGAGTTTAGCAATGAACCGAGCCTGTCTCTACTCAAGCGTCTCGCTCAAGCGAAGGATTTCAGTGTTGGGCGACGGTCAATCTCGCTTAGGCGAGTGTGCCTTGCCTAAGTGAGAGATCGTGAGGGTTCTTGTTTTCTTTTGAACATCTTGCTCAGGCAAGAAGTTCTGTTTTGAGCGACAGAGCCTCTTGCTCAGGCGAGCCTTTTCCGCTTAAGCGAGAAGTCGTGGTGTGTTGTTTAACTTGCCGCCTAGGCGAGGTACATTAGCTCTGGGTTATGGACGATCTTGCCTAAGCGAGAAAGAGCTGGCTCAAGCGAGATTTCGTGGGCTGTTGTTGTGATTACGTGTTCGCTCAAGCTAGTGAGCCTAGCTTAAGCGAAATGGGCTTGGGTCTTGGGATGAAGGTTTTTAGGCTAAGAAAAGAAAATTACAATGGTGGTTTTTAAGGCAATTGGTAATGCGATATCAATTCGGGTTGGGTTGGATTTGTGATGCGTTGTCTACAAGCCTTCTAGGATACCTCAAAGGTGGGCTTGCTAGTGTCCTTGAGTTGTGGCTCAGAACGTATCCCTTGAGTTGTGGCTCGAGATAGGGGTTAAGCACGTGGCATTCTCTGAGTTGTGGCTCGGAATGACGTCCCTTAAGTTATGGCTCGAGATGGCGGATGAACACGGGAACTCTTGAGTTGTGGCTCGGGTTGGCGAGTGTTGCCAGTGTGAGTGTGCTGGTTGTGGCCAGTACGGATGGGTCCAGATTCCTCAGTAAATTAGCTGACGAGTTTGGTAGTCTTGGGACGCTACGAACTATGTTCGTATTGGGAATTCCACCTAGCGTTAGGGTGTGTGATCCGTAGCATGGTTTCCCGTACGTGCTCTATCGATTGTGGTCGATAGGTGTGACAGCAAAACATCGTGAGGTACTTCATAGAAGATGTAGAACACGATTAACATGGTTGTGGCCATGTGGAAGGAAAGGATGAACGTCCTTTGAGGTGAATTGATATCAACATGGTTGTGGCCGTGTGAAACAGAAAGGTGTATTCTTTTGATGTGTTTTGTTATATGACTATGATTGATATATATATATATATATATATATATATATATATATATATATATATATGCTTATTATATTAGCTCACCCTATCTGCTTGTGTTTGGCGATGATCGTGTACGCGGTACACATGAACAGAGGATATTGCAGGTGGAGCTGGTGAGGCTTAGGCTCGGAGTGTGGGCTAGCTATGAGGACTTTATAAATTTGTTTTATTATGGATTTTAGATTATAAACTTTTATTTTTATTATGGACTTGTTTTAAATATAAGTTTATGATGTAATCGAGATACCTTTAATTGGTTTTATGTTTAAATTTTCTTGCGTTTTTGGGAAATGATATTTCATTAAATGCAGTTTAAATATATTTCTTTATTTTATATATTTAAATCCGTAATATCCTATCGGGATGTTACACGAACTTCCCTGCTCGTATCCCCACACAAGAGTACAAAAGATACAAACCTTCCTGCCCGCATCAATCACGCATCTCACATCTCCATTACGAACCTCCCCGCTTGTAACTAATCCAACGTATCCCTCACCAAGTCATCAAGGTCAACCATGCAAATCCATCTACGACGGACCCTTGCTGCCAAGCGAAAACATGCTCTAGACCGCCTGGCGGTAACTCCCTGTTGCTAGGCGCCACACACCCAATGACCCCTCTGTTTGTGTCTTATTGCCTAGCGGAGCATCCCCTGCCGCTAAGCGCCACACCAATAAATCAAGTTTCTACTTGTTTAGGCAACACCAAACATTTTCTAGCACATTCATGCATACAAATCATACAATTAGAATATCAAATTCGAATTTACAGTTCACATGCCACAAAATTCATCATCACAATTCTTTAGTACTAGTGAAACATAAGCACTCAAGCATTCAAACTTAGGATACTACATCACTTGAAAATAGTCAAGCATATATAGAAAACATGTGCTCTTAAGTCTAGCAGTACCATCAAGCATACAATCTCATCATCACAGAATCAATAATATTACTGCATCCATAAACATCATGCTTCATTTCACAGCTCATACAACTCTATCGTCAACACATACATAAATATCTCAATAATTATTTTATTCACTTAGAAGCTCTCATATACAAGTGGAAGACATCCAATTTGTCATTTCTAGATTCTTAAGACATCAAATCTGTAAGACTCAAGAAAATTAGAATAAAGAGAAATACATGAAAAAAAATTAACAATTTGATTAAGTTTGTGAATTTATTCTAAATTAATTATTTTATTTAATTGTGGGTTATGGAATTATAATTTGAATGATTTAAGTAATTATTTTATTTAATTATTTATTCAATTATAGCATGTGGAATATATGTGTTTATATAAAATTGTAGTGCGCAAGTTATCATTGAGACGCACACAATGTAACGGTTGTTCTGTGTGCCCCAGTAAAGTTTTTGGTGGGGCCTACGTAAATTTTTTAAATTTTCTCTCTCCCGTTTAGTTGCACTTGCAACATTAGGTTTATGTTTTTATTTTCTTCCCATCCTTAGTTGCATTTGTTTCTTCACATTTTCGTTGCCATTGTCACAAATATTGATAAATAAAAACGACTAAAGCTTTGGTTTTATTTCGAAAGATTTTAACAGAAAAGGTTAGGAATAATAGGAGATAAAACTAGTTTTAAAAATTAGGGTTTTGAGAGGAGTGTTTGGGATGGTGGCTTAAAGAAAAAGAAAAACTCCAGTTTTTAGAAGAACTTAGAGGGAGAAAAGGAGAGAAGGAGAAAGACAAGAGAGGAACGATGGTGACTAAAGATCGAGAGCTGTAGAGTAGACAACGAAAACGTATACTGGAATTCAGGTAGAGGAAGCTGACTGTGCTTTTTGGTTTTTTATAAGCTTGACCTTACTTTCTTTTTCTTGTTTTTGTGTTTTTTTTTTCTTTTGTTGATTGATGAATGAAGATGGGAAGCACATGCATGTGCATAGAATGATGATGAATGTTGTTTTGTTCTTGTTAGTTATCTTCATATTCTTGCTAGTTGATGGAATGGTAATGGGTGTTGGTGTGTGTGGTGTTTTCATTCTGAATTTGTGAACTTATCCTTGTTGTTGAATATTTTCTAAAGCATGAGATTGTATGGACTTAGTGTTTTACTGTTAGAAGGCTTTACATTGCTTTGCATGGGGTTGCTTGGACTTAAAGTGAAAAAGGCAGGGGTGCAAGAGTGTTTACATGGTGTGAGGTTATGCGTTAGTGGGTTGAGGGGTAGTTCGAAGGTATTGATGTTCCTGGTTCTGATCACTCTATGGGTTTCTTCCTCGCGGATGTAGCCATTGAAGTATTAACTCCTATAACAGCAGGTCGAGGCAACGTTTCAATGGGTTATTAGGGTTACGTGAGAAGGACTTGAAAGGCTTGAGTCACATGTACTTTTATCCTTTATTTATTGACGTTGCTAAAACTTGGTTCCCTTTCTCTTTCCTATCACTTTGTGGTTTGAGTGGTAACCCTTATGTGCATTTTATTCTCCTTTTCTTTCACGTTTTGAGACCTTGTGTTGCAGATTTTGGGTTCAAAATCTAGTTATTTATACATCTTGTTGTAGGGTTTCACAACAACATGCAAAGGTGGGTAGTGGTGGTCTTTTCGGAACCCTAAGCATGCATGGCAATGTTCTTATTTTTGTTGATGCAACCTCTCATGTAGGGTTTTAACATTTAGAACCGTGACTTGGTTTCCTTCCTCTTGTTTTTGGTGCAGACTACACATGATTTCATAGTGTATCCTTCTTTCTTTATCATTAACTTGTGGTAGCTTTTAGTTTTATTCTACCTCCAATCACTTCTCTACTCTTGAGGGACCATGGGATGCATTAAAATGTGAAACATATTTAGTTGGTGGTGGGGCAACCTTGCTTTTATCTTTCCGTTTACATCCATTCATTTAATGCTTTGAAGCTTTGTAATTAACATGAAGTTACTATAGGATTTGGGTTCTTGATTGCCTTGGTCTATTTTCTTTCTTTTCTTTCCATTCTTTAATCTTTGGGTGGGTCACATGTAGATGTAAGTTTTTTTTTTATATATTTTGGTTGTGCAACTTTATGTGCTAAGGTCACATCTTTAGATTAATGTACTTGAAATTTTTGATGGGCCAACGTTATGTAAATGAGTTATGAAAGGTTTTTATATTTTTTTCCTAGCTATGGGTCCCACTTGTTGCTTAAAGATACAATTCTTTTCCATGGGTTTTCACAATTTGTTAAGGTGTAGTATATGATTTCATTTACATAAACTAAGTTCACATTTCCTTTTTACTACAAATACATTTGACTTTCTTTTAAGCTTTTGGTTTTCTTGCATGGTTCCTTCAATCACTCTTATTTTTGTGTGGGCCTAGGGATGGTGTAAGACCCATGAAATTAATTAATTAATTAAGTAATTAATTAATAAATGCGAGTAGAAAGAGCCTTTATGCCATTAATTGTTGGTTGGTGTGACGTGGAAAAGTACTAGCTCAAATGGTTGAGAGTACTTGGTTTGTGTGAGAGGACTTGAGTTTGAGTCCTATGTATGCCAATTATGCGTTGTTCTTTTTATATTAATTTTTAATAATATGTATGAGTATGGGATTGATACTGTAAACTATTTTTGATTGGAGGGTATCACCAAAAGGTGAATTGGCATAGTGGTTGTGCTTTGGCCTTATGAGTGGAAGGTCACGGGTTCAAACCTTGATGGGGCAAAGAATAAGCTTTATTTTTGCTAACTATTAGTTGTGGTATGAATGTGAAGGGGTAAAGAAAACATAGCAGAAAGGTAACCATTAGGTGCTGAAAAATCACCCACTAAGGGACTTGAATAGCCATTAAGCGCACACTAAAGCCAATCTCGTTTTATTTTTAAAACCCATCTTAAAGGCACCTATAAAAGCCAAAATTTAGGTAAAGAGAAGGGTTTTGGCATTTGTGGTGAACTGCTATAGAGAGAAGCACAAAATTGAGAGTGTGAGCGACATTTTGGGTGTGCAAGGGCTGAAGCAAGAGGGAGATTGTGAATCAAGGTTCCTGTCTTCTCAATTTTTGATCACTAATTCCAGGTTAGGGGAGCTGAACCCTTGTTAATTTTTGGTCTGATTGTATGAGATTGATGATCTATTGCCAGAGAGTTCGAGTTAAATTGTGGGGTGAATTCGGGGTGGGGTAATTGGGTACTATTTTATTGAAATTTTTCATGTGAATTGATGCTCATGATGGCTATTCTGTGTTTTGTATATTTATATAGTATGAAAAGTGGGAGTGAGAGTCTCTATGGCGTTTGTACTATGTTGTTCGGTGAGTGTAAGGTTGTCAAATTGATTTGGTGTGTTTTGGGAGCGTATTTGGGTTCTCTGGTGCAGTGCTTGTGCGCGTAAAACAGTTTCAGAACCTGCAATTCTCGCTCAGGTGGGCGAGACTCGCTTAGGCGAGACATGCAGGGACTCATAGTCTTACCCTACTCGAGGTTCTTGCTCAGGCGAAGAGAAATGGGTTTGAGCGACACAGACACTCGCTCAAGCGAGTGAGGTTCGCCTAAGCGAGATAGTGATGAAGTAGCGCGTGTTGAGCGCGACTTCTCGTCTAGGCGAGGGTTTGTGGGTTTTTAGCGAACCAGGATCTCGCGCAGGCGAGATGGCCTCGCCTAGGCGAGATGTCGTGGTCATGTATGATGCTTTGTTTGTATTTTTAGCTCAGGCGAGTTTTGAAATTGGTGTTTGGGTGAGAGATGATCTCGCCTAGGCGAGAGTATTATGAGGTCATGGTTGGGTTATTTGAACATTATGAGAAATTTAGTTATGTTATTTTGGGTTCGAAAACATATTTATATTCATGTTTTGTTATATATATATATATATATATATATATATATATATATATATATATATATATATTGTGCATAACTCACCCTTTCTGTGTGTGTGTGACGATGATCAGATAGCTTGTTATCCGGGAGTAGATGATGTGACAGGTGAGCCAGGAGATGCTTAGACTCGGAGCGAGGGCTAGTAGGGGATAATTTTGTATATGTATATATATGTTTATTATTTTAGCTTTGAGAATATTATGTAACCCTGTTGGGAGCCATTGACTTTATTTCAGTTGTATGAATTATGGACTCCTGTTTGTTTTATGTTTATATATATAAGTTTTAAATTTCCCGTGTTTTGGGAAATAATTTATATTAAATGCGGTATTTATTTTATTTCGAATTTTATTTATTTAAAATCAGTAATATTCCTTAGGGATGTTACAGATAGTAGCAAAACTTATCACGTGTTGGAGCTTGTGATGGTTTAAGGGTACCTTTGTATCCTATAAATTCACATGTTAGCTTTGTATCCTATAAATTCACATGTTAGTTGAATGTGATGTTGAGTATTATTTGTCATGTTTTACTTACAAATTTCTTTTATACATCATTGTTTATGGTGAGCTTACCCCTATTTATTTGTTTGTGTGTTTGTTGTGTGTGCGATGATTGTATAACGTGTGTGTTATATGAGAGCAGATGATAATGCAAATGCTTTTGACATGGAGTAGATTGATGAGAGCATGGGGTGAACTCAGGAGTTTTTATAATTTATTTAGTTGTTTTAAATCAAATACTGAAGACTATGTAATTTTCTTTTATTCGTAATTGTTATTTGATTTTTTTTAACAAATTGACGGTTTGAATTATGTAATTTAAATCAAATTAAAATTTTTTTAGTACATTTTCAATGATAATGTTTTTCCGCTAATTGCGTTCATTTTCTAACTTTCCGTGACATCCTAAAAAATTGGGGTGTTACATTTTGGTATTAAAGCCAGGTTTTCGAAAAAACTTTGGGATTGTGGGGAGTGTGCTCGTTTAGTTGATGTTGTGTGACTTTGAACTGTGTTGTGAATTGTACTTGATTGAGGTATTGTTTGGATGATTTCCTCTGGTTTGACTTGTTTTATTTGTTTGGTGATATTTACATGGTATGGAAGGTATGATTTATAATGTTAGTGTGATGCATGCTTGGGTGAGATGCTATGTTTAGTGAATGCTATGATGATGAAGCATGTTATACTTGATTGTGTATGTGATAAGACAATATGAATTCTCTGATAACTGTAAAACCATTATGGTTCTTTTACCTAGAGGACTTTGGTGAGTCTGGCTTTGGTGAGTCAGGGTAAAAGGATTTCTTTCGATCATAAGTCTTTGACATGAGCTTAGCATGAGTTCTCTTACCGGGTTTTGATGAAGAGGTAAGGGTTGTTGCTTGTAAGTCTTTGGGAAAAGCAAGGGAAAGGCCCTTTTCCAAGAGGCGTTGTTGTGCAGGAAAGGTAGAGTGATTGGTTATGAGAGAATGACATATAGTTGGATATTACTTGGTGGTAATATGTTTTTAATTGCATGTTTTGGTTTTGGGAACCTGTTTCTGGTTGTTATCTTTAATGAGTTATGCATATGTTGGAATCAGGTGAAGTGAGTTTTATGTGTGGGTAATATAATGTTGCATGATATCACAATATGGTTGTTTTTCTATATGAGATTATTTGTGTTAAAGGTATGTAAATATTTCATGTTGTTATATAATTATTCGATGGTTGTTTTATTTTTATTAAGTAATGATATGGATTCTGCATAATTTTTTTAATTACGAATTATAATTTTATTTAAAAATATTGTGAAAATGCTTAAGGTATAAAGCTAGGTGTGGAAAGAAAAGAAAGGTTGTATGTTAGATTATTATTTTTTTGAATAATATTTTACTTACGTTACTTCATGGAGGATTTTGTTTTCTTGGGTAAGAATATTTTGTTTTAAGAAATATGAGGTTTTTATTTTATATTTGTAGTGAATATTTTATGTGTACAAATTTATTTGGTATGAGACTTTTATTTCATCATGTTAGTGTGCAAAATTTTAGGTATGCATAATTTTAGGTATTTATGACATTTTACTTTTCCGAGTAGACAATTTTAGGCATAATTTTAAGTACAAATTTGTGGATTTATTCTAATTTAATTATTTTATTTAATTGTGGGTTATGGAATGATAATTTGAGTGATTTAAGTAATTGTTTTATTTAATTATAGCATGTGGAATATATGTATTTATAAAATTGTAGTGCACAAGTTATCATTGAGACGCACATAACGTAATGGTTGTTATGTGTGCTAGTAGTGTGAAGGTGCATGTGTTTGAACTGTGGCAGGCTTAGCTTGTTGTCTATTAATTTTTCTCTCTCCACTTTTTGGTGGGGCCCACATAAAGTTTTTAAATTTTCCTTACACCTGTTGAAAACTGTAATATGTCCAACCCTTAAATCAAGTTCCAATTGCAATTCAATCACAACAATTACATGTTCACTATGCATTCAAACTTCTAATCATCCAATCCAATCATACAATAATCACTTTCCAACTTCTACACATTATAATTCACAATCAAAACCAAATCCATATTGATCCCTTATTTTCACCCAAACCCCAATTCATCAAATTTCCAATTAAAAAAAGCATCTATTATCATTCAATTACGCCAAGAAACATATGATCAAGTTCACATAATTGCAGAACATCCAACACATCACGAAAACACCAAAACATATAGAACTATGCGATTCCAGTGCATATCGCCTGGCGATTCTTTATTGTCGCCAAGCAGTTCATCACAGAACCCAGAAAACCATGTGAAAATGGTTGTGTCGCCTGGCGGACCTTCATAGCCGCTAGGCTATTTCTGGGTAGAAACCCAGATTTTTACGAAAAATAGTGCGAATTGAAAAAGAACTCAAACCATTCATGCCAATCATCATCCAATACAAAATTAAATGAAAATAAACATGTAAGAACAACTCCCCTGACCTGGTTTCCTTGCTCCCAAAAGCAAATCCTAAGGGATCCTTCTTGTACTCAAAGGTTTCACTCTTATCCCCTCTCAACACTCAAATTTTCTCTCTAGATTCACTATTTCTCAATTCCTTCTCACTCTTCTTGCTGCCAAACTCCAGAACTCTTTGTTTTCTCCCTCACTCTGAATTTTCTAGCCCAAACATAAATAAAAATAATTGACACAAAATTAATTGAAATTAATAGTAAGTGGCCATTATTGTGCTTTTACTACACCTCAGCTTCTTCCAAGCTACCTTTCTGGTTTCTCAAGGAATTTCTAGAGGTTCTAGGTTTCTCCTTCCTTTAGCAAAAACATTAAATCATGAAAAAGAACCACTATTGAAAAAGAACCCATCATTACTTGTACTTTATTAACTATTATCAGTATGAATGTCCTGTGTCTCAAACTCTACAAATTGGGTTCTGAAATATGGATAATCCCTCTCCCTCTCTTTACCGCTCTATTGTTGGTGCATTAGAATATGTCACCATCACGAGATAAAAAATTGGGTATAGTGTGAATAAGGTTTGTCAATTCATGGCACAACCTCTTCTTGAACATTAGAAAGCTATTAAACATATTATGCGTTAGCTAAAAGGCACTCTTTCTTATGGTCTACACATTCAGTCTACCTCTCCAATATAAAATCAGTACTCTATCACAACCTTTTGTGATGCAGATTGGGCATCTGACATTGATGATTTTCGTTCCACTTATGGTGGTTGTATATTCTTTGGCTCTACTTTTGTATCTTAGTGGTCTAAGAAACAAATCTTGGTTGCTCGTTCAAGTGTTGAAGCAGAATACCACATTCTTGCTATTACTACTACTGAAATCCTACGGCTGCCATATCTTCTTCATGAACTCAAAATACAGTCTACCACTCGTTATTTATTGTGATAATCAGAGCGTAGTTGCATTAAGTCATAATCATGTTCTACAATCGCAGACAAAACACATGGAACTTGACATGTTCTTTGTATGGGAAAAAGTATTAAATCACTCCTTAGTTGTTCCTCATATCCTTGTTGGTAATCAAGTTGTTGATATCTTAACCAAGCCTATCTCTCAAGAGCAGTTCTCTACTTTACGTAACAAACTCAATATTATTGATTATTTTCAATAACCTTGAGTTTGAAGGGGACTATTACAATATCATTCTTATCTATGTATTATGTTTTTATTATAACATTCAAGAATGTGCTAGCTATCATTTTTTCTTTCTGGTAGGTAAATATGGTGACTCACCTAGTGTCTAGTGTGAGCATATATATCACTGTATTGTCACTGTTTATTATGAATAAGAAATACCCTTTCTCTTCACGTTTTATCTTCTGTTGTGTTTCTAATATAAAGTATATGTAGGTGGGAAGCTAAAGTGGAGAAAATTTTTATTTCTTATGATGTAAATCATAGAAATGATAGTGATAATTTTCTAACATTTTAAGCAATATGCCACACCATGGTGGCATAAAATTATAAAGGACATTGAGATAAAAAAAAGTGGTTCAATGTGGTCGTTGGGAGGATTTGAAGGCATGGGTGGGAACATGTTTTATTTCTCCTTATTATAGGATGGAAATACTTTTTAAGTTCCAACAAATTCAACAAGGAACTAGGAGTGTAGATGAAAGGATTTAGAAATTACTTTTATTAAAGCTAATTTGAATGATGAAACTAATTTTCAAGCATCCTTTTAATCTAGTAATGGTGAATGTGTTATTCCATTAGAAGACGATTTGTTTCTTGTAAGGAGAATGTTTTGTCAAGTTCAAAAGGACTTTGACAATTATAAAAGACCAAATAGTTTCCAAGCAAGATGCCTTATTAACAACAAATTGTGTTAAATGATAACTATTAAAATAGGTTAACACATGAGAGATGGTTAAATTGTATTTTAAAACCTTTTGAAACTTTTTGCAATGCTTTGTTGATCAATGTTGAAGATGAACTTTATATTTAGATGATTTGTCAAGTAATTTTCTTATGGTTATCGTTTGATGAAGACTTGTAGATGTAGCACTAAGTGTAGCAAACACACTTTTAAATATAATTTTCTTAGACTTTTTTTTAAGCAAGGCTCTCCCTCTTAAGCTATATGGAGATTAATAACATTCAATATAGAAAGATAAGGAATGACAAAGATTTGCTAATAGTATTTTTCTATTGGTTCTTTTGTAAATAGTAGTATGTATTCAATTCCCAATCAACTTATTTGGTTTAACTAAGCATATTATTCCTATGAAGATAAAATACATATTATTTGGACCTCAACCACTCTTGGCTAGAACTCTACCCAATATTATTTGAGCACATAACAACACCTAGCTCAAAATTGCTTATTGTTTGAACCTTATCCATTGTAACCACTCTTGACTAAACACGAGTATTGTTTGGAAATTGGTCACTATTGGCTAAGGTTTTGGTAAAAGATGAGAGTGATATAAACTGTCACATAGGTTTTTTCTTACTAGACATAAAGGTAGCGTCTTATGAAGCACACAAGGTTTAATCATCCTACTAGTTTACTATTTGAACACAGAGAATTTTCACATGAAGATCTGAGTACTTTGAGCTTCTAGCAACAAAATTGGACCATTTTTGCACTTTTGATCACTTGTTATTCTTTTCTTCAACTTGAAAGACTTCTCTAAATATGAAATCAGAAAAAAAAGAGTAGTTGTGAATACTTTTCTTCCTATTGAGTGTGCGTCAAAACATGTCTTTATATAAATCATATTCAACACATCCTTTAAGAGATCTTTGACATTGACTTAGGTTTTATGAAATCCTCTTGTTAGACATGAAGATGTGAGCTTCTTTACAACACAAAATATGATCGTAAATTTTTTTTAGGACATTAGCTTAAATCATTGTGTGCATGCATATCATTGTATGAGAATTTGATCATCAACAAAGAAAATAAAGCATATGTGTTATATCTTCTGTCAATTGAAGCACATTGCTTGTTGCATTATTTGTTGTATAAAATGTGCATCTTATAAATGAAGCAAATTCATATTTTAGTCTTTGTTGTTTAATAGCACTTAATTAAACTAAATAGGGCTCGATGGATTTTTCTCTAACAATTATATATATGGCTATTATGTAAATGTGGCTTGTACAAGAGTAAAATACAGGCTTGGATCATCCATTATTTCTTACACCAAGCCATGTAAGGACTAATTTTTATAATCTTCCCAGTATTTTTTGTTCTTATTTATATATTCATGTTTCTATTTCACTCTTAGATGCAAGCTAATCCACATGGATTAACTTTGAGATAAATATTGAGCATTTTTTTTTTTGTTTCCTAGTTTTGTTGTTCCAAAGGTACAAAAGTATTTAATAATTAAGTTTATTTCTTCAAGTAAGATAATCAAAGTTAGACTCTCATCACCTTTGACATGGGATAATTGATGCACCCTACATTAATAGTAAGTTAGACACCCAAACATCTAACATTGAATAATCAGTTAGGTTGCCCTACCACATTTTAATTAGAGACTTAAATAAATTAATTGTAGATAGAGAACAATTCATAAAAAAAACATATTGTGCTTGTTGCCTCACTCCAATAACATCCATCCAAACTAGAATGCAACAACATGCTCCTTATTCTTGTCCGTCCTCTCTATGATTGCATTCTATTGTGGAGTATGGTTAATATTTAAGTATCTCATAATATCTTTAGAGCATAATTTATATCCATTGAAAATTCTATATCTAATTTAGACACCTAATGTGCACAAATTTTGTAGATTGTTAGCAGATCAAACCCTTATCTGTTTAAAAATACAAAATGAATGCATGAAGAGAAGTTACTGAAAATGATTTCCTTAAATTGATATTTATGTTGCAAAATGCTAAAGTGAATAATAACTTATTCGTTTAGCGCAAGATTTGAAGTTGAGCGGATTGAGGGTGACAAAACAAAGTTAAGCTAGGTGAGCTTTAAGGGCTATGCAAATTGAAGAGAGGCTTAAATCCACAAGAAACACTTTAGAAGAGGAAAAGAAAGAAGAAATGCCACTTGTAGAGTAAAGCAAGTCGACGCTAAGCATAAGATTCCACAAGAAACATAACAACTTGGATATGTAAAGGGGAGCTATTAGATAAATAGAAGGAGGGACATAAAAGACTAGATTAGAAATAGATCTATATTGTAAACACTATGATATCTATTCCTATTGGTTTTCATTCTAATATCCTACTTATATGAGTAGCTAAGCTTGTTTGTGTTGGAATTGAATTAACAATAACTTCTTTGTACTTTTTTTTTTCTTATTTATGCAATAACATTCAAATAATTTTGTTTCCATTTGAGTTAGTTTTGTAATTAATGCTTGGGCTAAAGAGGAATCTCTATTCTTAATTTTGACCTTATAAGTGATTGAAAAATACTATCATTGTTTGAACTGAATAAAACCGTCTAAAGAGAGCAACTGTCAAGTAGGGAGTTTTATTTCTTGCCTCACTATACTGACTCTTATTTTAGGAATCAAATGGCTTTATTATAAGGAGTTGAGCAGAGTTGCTTGAGCCTTAAATAATAAAGTGTGAGGAGATTGACTTTGTTTGGTAACTTGGAACAAGGAGAACTGTAATATCACCATATGATCAACAAAGGTAGTTGCATGGAATATGTTATATTTGGTTACATAATCTAGAGAGATAAGTTTTGGTGATTAAGAAGAATATTTGGGTTTGAACCTTGATAAAAGAGCTAAGTAATTTTATTACAAGGGATTGAGTTTATTTGAATACTTAGTTGATTGAAAGAAAAAAGAAATTTCATGCATAAGCATGAGGTGCATATTAGTTGTTATCTTCAATTAGTCCTATCACAGATTACAACTGATAACATAACTTTTGTAGTTAGTCTCTATCTTAATCAATCTTTATATGTTAGCCTTATTTTATTCTATTCTTAATTACTATTCCAATATCTATAAAAAAACAAAATAGTCAAATTATCAACATATTTACTAGTGCCTTTGGAGCGACAACTCTCTTTTGATTGTACTACAACTAACTTTATTCACATGCCAAAAGTTACATAGTTGAATACACATATTAAAAATATATTCACCATATAAGTAAAGTGTGAACATTCGTTCTTAGACATTGGATAATCTTATTGATCTGGTGGAGAATTAAGACATGAAATGCTTAAAATTTTCAGAGGCTTTTTATTTATGTTTAAGAAATAGGACTGTCCACCTTTTATACATTACAACAATGGTACTCCTCTCTTTGCCTTGCACCAATTATGCACCTTCAATGAGGCACATGCAACCTTTTGTATCTAAGGCTCCAATTGATGTAAAGTTCTTCCTCAACTCTAAGGCATAATTGATGTTGGCCAAATGTTTTACCAACGAAATCATGCATCTTTCCAAACAAAACATATACCAACTGTGTCATGCATAAAGCATGATTATCCATCAACCCTTTACCATTACCATTCTCTTTCAACATGGTAAAGTAGTTGCTAGGTGGACTCATAAGAAAATAACAATAAGAGCCTATTATCAACAAATTAGACAACTATAGCTTAGATGTAACAATTAAAACGATTGTTAGCATTAGACGCTGCAAACCACATTAGATGACACTAAGAATGAACAAGTTTTGATGATAAAAAACGTATTATGAAACATACTTAGATAAGTTAATATACATGCTCAAGATAATCTTAGGATGATTAAAATTATATCTTAGATAAAGATCTAGACAAAAGAAGGATTAATCAAAGAATCTACTTCGTTAGACACACATACATTGTTGGCAAAATGAAGGAAGCCTAGTGATTTTGAATGATGTTCATGCAATGAATGATGATCAAGTAAGAATGAAGACAAAATGTTAAATGTTTAAAGTTATCTTGTAAAATAAATTAAATGTGTTGTAGAATAGTTTTACTTAATTTAGAATCAGCAGCATAACCTTCGTCTCTCTAAGTTTTCTCATTTTTGGAAAAACTACAGTGATAATTGATTATCACTAATGATAATCAATTATCCTGTTCAAAATTTGTTTCAGAAAACTTTACTTGAATAATCGATTATCCTTAGTGATAATCGATTATCCTTTGCAGTTGGAACATGACGTTTCAGTTTTTAACCTAATTTTTGAAACCCCTATTTAAAGAACTGCAGTTCAACTTCGAGAATACCTTTATGAAAAGCTAGAGTGCTAGTGTTGTCACTGCAAAGAGAGTTCTCTAAATGTTCTCAAAAGAGCTTTGAAAAACCTAGTGTGGGTAGAGTGATAACTTTTCCTAAGAGTGTTTCTAGGAGATTGAGTGCTGTTGCTGTTACTAGGAAAGCTAGGCCAAGCTCTCTGTGTGATTCAGAGAAAGGTTGTTTATCACTTGGGTCTTCAAGAAAGGTGTTTTCTTTTCCCTATTCTTTTGTTATTTGATTGTAATCTGATATTTGTTAGTGATTGAGTTAATCTCTTTATTTGAAGATATTAACAACTGGACGTAGGATCTTTTGACCTGAACCAGTATAAATACTTGTGCTAAATCTTCTTCCCTATCTCTTTATTGTGTCTATTGTTGCATTTAAAGGAATCAATTTTTAAATTAATCGGTAAAATTTCAGAAAAAGTTTAAAGTATTAATTTTAATATTAAAAACCAATTCACCCCCTCTTAGGTTTTGTCCAAACACTAAACATTCTGCTGTGCGATACCAACAATTGGTATCAAAGCTTGGTTTGATAGTTTTTCAAAATTTTGTTGAGGGTGCGTTTATCAACAGACCTCCTCTTTTTACTGGTGAAAATTATCCTTTTTGGAAAGTTAGGATGCAATTTTTCTGGAATCAGTTGATAGGGGTATTTGGGATGCTGTGTTAAAGGGTCCATTTGTTCTTGTTAATATTGTTAATGATGTGCAATAACCAAAGCCTTTTTCACAATGAACTGCAAATGAAAATAGACGGGCTCAATACCATTTCAGTTTGTACAAGTGCCCCAAAAATGTGGGAAATTTTGCGAGTGACTCATGAAGGAATAGACGATGTAAAAAGGGTGCGGAAGAACTCCTTAATCCGAGAATACGAAATGTTTCGTATGCAACAAGGAGAAACCATCTATGATGTGCAGAAATGGTTCACACACATCGTAAATCATCTCATGAGTGTAGGTAAAATTTTGACACTGATGAATTAAACATAAAAATTCTTAAATCTTTGAATAGGACTGGGCATCCAAAGGTGATGGCCATCACGGAGTCACAAAATCTAGCAACGATGACAATGGCGACCCTATTTGGAAAGCTAAGGGAGCATGAGCTTGAACTGGGTAGATTAAATGAAGAAGAAGATATTGGAAGAAACAAAAATATTGCCTTTTCCGAGGTCATAAAAGGCAAAAAGCATAAAGATGAAGAAGACTATGATGATGATGAGAATCTGAGTCTGATGATTAAAAAGTTTACAAAATTCATGAAGGCCAAAGGTAAAAATATATTCAAGAGCAATAAGAAGGAGAATCAAGGATCATCCTCAAACTTCAAGTGCTATGGATGTGGAGAAACTGGACATGTCAAAGCTGATTGTCCAATTTCAAAGAAAAGTGAAGAAAGGAAGGGCAGAAAATTCTTTAAGAAAAAGGCATACACTGTTGACAAAAAGAAGAAGATGGGCATCTTCCTCCAATCAGGAGTTTTGATGATGATGGTGACTTATGAAGAAGTATGGAAGACTTGATGATGATGCATGAAAAAATGTTGAAGACTTAAAAGAATGCTTTGATTCAAGAGATACATTGAAGACTTAGGGGTTTAGTTGTTTAGGTCTTGTAATCTGTGTATGTTATTTAAAATAGTTAAATTAGCATGTCAAGAGTCAAAAGGCAAAACCCAAGTAGTAGAGCACCAAGAGAATTTTATTTATTTGTAAAACTCACTGGAATAATCAATTATTCTTAGTGATAATCGATTATCTCAATTAAAATTTATTTTTGAGAAAATCCTTTGGAATAATCGATTATCACTACTGATAATCGATTACTGATAATCGATTATCACCTGGTGATAATAGATTATCCTAAGTGATAATAGATTATCACAGCGAGAAAAATATTTTCATAAAAATTTCTGTGATAATCGATTATCACTTATGATAATCGATTATCTATGGCAGTTGTGACTTAACTTTTCATATTCTTAACTTAATTCCTAAATAGGCTTCTATAAATAGAGTGGTAGGCTTTCATTATCAAAAATAGAAGTTAGAGAAGTTTGAGTACTTCAGAACTCTCTGTGGGAAGGCTTTGAAAAATCTAGTGTGTGTAGAGTGATAACTTTCATCAAGTGGGATCTTGAGTGATTGAGTGCTACTGTTGTTGCTAGGAGAAGTCAGACATCCTTTGTGTGATTGAAAGGAGGAGTTATTTCCTTGTGTGATTCAAGGAAGGCGTTTTCATCCCTTGTGGATTTCAAGGGAGGTGTCTTTATCTCTTGTGTGATTTAAGAGAGGTGTTTTCTAAACCCTAATCTTCTTATCATTAATTGTAAGTTTGGTTTATTTTAGTAATTTAGTTAATCTCGTTTTTAGAGACCTTGTTGACGTAGGGTCTTTTGATCTGAACCAGTATAAATATTTTTTGCAAGTTTTCTCTTCCCTACTCTCTTTATTTTATTGTGTTTATTAAAATACAGGAAAGAATTTTAATTGAACTTTGATATTAAAAGGGAAAATTTTAAAAGCACATTTTTTTGTTAAGAACCCAATTCACCGTCCTCTTGTTTTTTTTTTTGTCCAAACTCTAAACATTTCGCTGCGCGATATCAACAATTGGTATCAAAAATCTTGATAAATATTTGATAGTTTTTTAAAGTTTTCGAAAATGGTTGGAGAAAACCAAACTTTTTCTATGGGTGTGTCTATTGACAGACTTCCACTTTTTACTGGTGAAAATTATCCTTTCTGGAAAGTCAGGATGCAAATCTTTTTGGAGTCTATTAATAGAGGTATTTGGGATGCTATTTTAAATGGTCCTTTTGTTCCTACTATTACTGTTAATAATTTGCAAGAACCTAAGCTCTTTTCCCAATGGACTGCGGAAGAAAATAGTAGGGCTAAATATGATGTTAGGGCCAGAAATATAATATCATCTTCACTAACTCTTGATGAATTTTACAGAATTTCAGTTTGTACAAGTGCCCAGGAAATGTGGGAGATTTTACGAGTAGCCCATGAAGGAACATATGATGTTAAGTGTGCAAGGAAGAACTCATTAATTCAAGAATATGAGATGTTTCGAATGCAACAAGGCGAAACCATTTATGATGTGCAGAAGAGATTCACCCACATCGTTAATCATCTCTCTAGGTTAGGTAAAAATTTTGATATTGATGAATTAAATATTAAAATTTTGAAATCTTTGAACAAGACATGGCAGCCAAAGGTTACGACGATCATTGAATCTCAAAATCTTGCAACAATGTCTATGGCGGCTCTTTTTGGTAAATTCAGAGAGCATGAACTTGAACTTGGACGTTTAAATGAAGAAGAGGACCAATGAAGGACAAGGAACATTGCTTTCAAATATGTTATTGTGAAAAATAAATGCTCCAAAGAAGATGATGACTTTGACGAAAAGAATATGAGTCTCATGATAAAGAAATTCGCAAACTTTATGAAGAGCAAAGGCAAAGGACATCACAAAAGGTATAGAAACGAAAGCCAAAACTTTGTTTCAAATTTCAATTGCTATGGACGTGGTGAAACAAGTCACGTAAAAGCTGACTGCCCAAATGCTAAAAAGGGTAAAGAGAAGAAAGGCAAAAAGGTTTTTAAGAAAAAGAAATGGAAGGATAATAATTCAAGTTCTTCTTCAAGCTCATCTAACTCTAGTGAATCTGATGAGGAATCAAATCTATGTTTGATTGCTGACCATGACTCTTCTGACAGTGAGGTAAGCTCTTATAGTAATGACAATGATTATGATTCTTTGTATGATGCATTTCAACAACTACTTTATAAATCCAGTAAATTAGATGTTGCTCATAAAAAAATAAAATCTGATTTTAAGGATTTACAAAGTAAGTTTGAAAAATCTCTTGAGGAAGAAGAAGTCTTGAAAAATAAAATTTCAATTTTAGAAAATAAAGAGACTGAAATTATTGAATGTGCTTCCTGTAAAAGTTATATGTTTGATTTAAATATTCTAGAAAAACAACTTGAAGATGCATTATAAAATAAAAGTGTTAAAAAACCTAATTTTAAGAAAAATAATTTAAGTAACAACAAGCAAGCTCCTAAGAATAAGAATAAAAGAGCCCATAGGGTATGGGTAGAAAAAGGTAAACCTTCTTCTAGGAATATAAATTATGTAACATGTTTTTATTGTATGCAAAAGGGGCACACTTAAAATAAATGTAGAGTCAAACATTTTGATGTCCCTAATGGAAGATGTGCTTATATTCCTATTATAAAGTAACATATCTCTAACCTCAAAGGACCCAAATAAGTTTATTGGGGACCAAAATGTTATTGTTCTCTATCTCGCAGGTTATATCAAAATCAAGAAAGTCTCTTTGAATGTTCAATAACTAGTATATTCATCAAACTTTTGGTATCCTGGTAAGTTCTATAATTTTATAAGGGGTTTGGGAATATTATATGTGTAAAAGTGGTAAAAATCCTTAATTTCAGTGTTTTCCGAAAAACTCCTTTGGGATAATCGGTTATCTCAGGTGATAATAGATTATCAGCAAATCTGGAAATTTTTGTTCGTGGGTATGAACCAATAATCGATTATCTTAAGCTGATAATTGATTATCTTGCATAGTAGGACGCATATTTTCAAATTTGTTTTTATCATTTGATTTAGCCTTTCAAAAATGTAGACCCTTAGCAACAACTAGGTACTTCATAAATGCAAATTAGTACGTTGGAGTTCATATTGTTAATATAACATTTCCTTATTTAAACCTTTTTTTTAATCTTTAGAGCCTCTCTTTCATTTAGGGGGACTCTTTAATTAAGGGGGAGTATTTGTTCTTGTGTTTATTGCATGTAGGAGGAGTTTTATATCTTAAACATTTTTTTAAGAGGAACTTAAGTTATTTGATTTAGGGGAACTTGTCTAAAAAAATCGTTTTTGATTATGATAAAAAAAAGGGGGAGATATTTTTATGTTATTATCTTGTGATAGGTGGTACCTATTTAAGGGGAAGATATGTGTTTATTGATATCTTGTAATACCTTATGTTTTAAAAAGGAGAGAAAAATTAATTATTTTTATTTGGATTAACTACTCTTTTCTCTTAAGTTGTTTATTAAGAACAAGACACATCATAAGTCTTTAGAAATTTTTTATCATCATCAAAAAGGGAGAGATTGTTGACAAAAAGAAGAAGATGGCATCTTCCTCCAATAAGGAATTTTGATGATGATGGTGACTTATGAAGAAGTATGGAAGACTTGATGATGATGCATGGAAAAATGTTGAAGACTTAAAAGAATGCTTTAATTCAGGAGATCCATTGAAGACTTAGGGGTTTAGTTGTTTAGGTCTTGTAATCTGTGTATGTTATTTAAAATAGTTAAATTAGCATGTCAAGAGTCAAAAGACAAAACCCAAGTAGTAGAGCACCAAGAGAATTTTATTTATTTGTAAAACTCACTGGAATAATCGATTATTCTTAGTGATAATCGATTATCTCAATTAAAATTGATTTTTGAGAAAAGCCTGTAGAATAATCGATTATCACCTACTGATAATAGATTATCCTAACTGATAATAGATTATCACAACAAGAAAAATATTTTCATAAAAATTTCTGTGATAATCGATTATCACTTATGATAATCGATTATCTATGGCACTTGGGACTTAACTTTTCATATTCTTAACCTAATTCCTAAATAGGCTTCTATAAATAGAGTGATAGGCTTTCATTATCAAAAACAGAACTTAGAGAAGTCTGAGTACTTAAGAACTCTCTATGGGAAGGCTTTGAAAAATCTAGTGTGGGTAGAGCGATAACTTTCATCAAGTGGGATCTTGAGTGATTGAGTGCTACTACTGTTGCTACGAGAAGTCAGTCATCCTTTGTGTGATTCAAAGGAGGTGTTCATTCCTTGTGTGATTCAAGGAAGGTGTTTTCATCCCTTGTGGATTTCAAGGGAGGTGTCTTCATCTCTTGTGTGATTCAAGAGAGGTGTTTTCTAAACCCTAATCTTTCTTATCAATTATTATAAGTTTGGTTTATTTTAGTAATTTTGTTAATCTCGTTTTTTAGAGATTAACAACTGGACGTAGGGTCTTTTGATCCGAACCAGTATAAATATTTTTTGCAAGTTTTCTCTTCCCTACTCTCTTTATTTTATTGTGTTTATTAAAATACATGAAAGAATTTTAATTGAACTTTGATATTAAAAGGGAAAATTTTAAAAACACAATTTTTTGTTAAGAACCCAATTCACCATCCTCTTGGTTTTTTTTGTCAAAACTCTAAACATTCCGCTGCACGATATCAACATACATAGCCTGGGAAGAAAATGCCTCAAGTACATTAAACTCTAGTCATTCTGATGAGGAAGAAGCAAATTTCTTTATGATGCATTTCGACAATTGCTTGTTAAATATAGCAAATTAGATACTAGTCACAGGAAATTAAAATTTGAGTTTACAGAATTACAAAATAATTTTGAAAAATCTCTTGAGGAAGAAGAAATTTTTAAAAATAAAATTTCAACTTTAGAAAACAAAGAAAAAGAAATTGTTGAATGTGCTTCCTGTAAAAGTTACATGTTTGATATATGTATTTTGGAAAAACATCTTGAAGATGCATTAGAAAATAAAAATTCTAAAAAACTTGCTCATAAGAAAAATTCAAATAAGAACAGGCATGCTCATAATTGTAATATGAAAAATAAAACTAAAAAAACTCGTGGAGTCTGGGTAGAAAAAGGAATTGCTTACTCTATGAATACATATGCATGTACTGCTACTTGTTTTTATTGCATGAAAAATGGTCATACTTCAAATAAGTGCAACATTAAACATATTGGTGTTCCAAATGGGAAGTATCATTGGGTGCCTGTTGATAGGTAGATATTTTTTTTCTAACCCCAAGGACCCAAACAAGTTGTTGGGGACCTAAAGAAATTGTTTCCTTATTTTGTAGATGACTTCTAAATCCAGGAAATCAATATGGTATCTTAACAATGGTTGTTCAAGGCACATGACTGGAGATAAAAGGAAGTTTAAGAACTTTAAAAGAAAGGAACAAGGATTTGTTACATATGGGGATAACAACAAGGGAAAAATACTTGGAATGGGTGATGTTGGTGGAGGAAATACATTGGAGATCAAGGATGTGCTATTTGTGGAAGTACTAAAGCACAATCTTCTCAATATAAGTCAATTATGTGATAAAGGACTCAAAGTCATCTTTGAGAGTAACTACTGCACCATTCATCAAAAGGACTCTAAGGAAGTTGCCTTGAAAGGTATGAGACACAATAACATCTACTTGATTGATCTTGATAATGCATCAACTAGTGATATAACCACTACAAGAAAAACTGATATTACTGATGGTCAAAATTCGTCGGTAATGGTCAACATCCGCCGTTAAATACACATTACCGACGGTCAAAATATTTTTAGTAAAATTCTTGTTGGTAAAGCTTTACTGACGCAAATCATGTTTCGTCGATAATTACCGACAGAAATATCTATCGATAATTATCGACAGAAAAATTCGTCTATAAATGTGTTGATAATTACCGATAGAAAAATTCACCGGTAAAATCCGTCGATAATTATAAAATAATCTGTTGGTAAATAACATGCATTGTTCATCTTTTTCCTCCTTTTTCATTCATTTTTTTTTTCGTTTTCTTCTTCGTGGTCACCGTCACCACCGTCATTGTCGTCGCCACCACCGTCATCGTCGTCGCACCGTCGCCGTTGTCAACGTCGTCTTCGCCGTCGTCACCGTCGTTGTCGCCACCACCTCCGCCGCCATTGTCTTCTTCTTCTTCTTTTTCTTCTTCTTCTTCTTCTTTTTCTTCTTTTTCTTCTTTTTCTTCTTCTCCTTCTTCTTCTCCTTCTTCTCCTTCATCTTCTCCTTCTTCCCCTTCTTCTTCTTTTTCTTCTTCTTCTTTACTGGCTGATTTTACCGACGGAAAAATCCATCGACAATACAAATTTGGACAGCATATTTCTCGCTTCTTTTACTGAAAAATTTATCTGAATTTATCCGTCAGTAAAGTCGTCGATAAAATTTTTTTAAATTATAGACAGATTTTAGCGACGAAATAATCCGTCGACAATACAAATCTGAGCGAGAAATTTCCCGCTCCTTTTACTGATGGATAAATTCGTCGATAAATTTTGTCGGTTAAAAAAAATTGAATTACCGGTGATTTTTTTTGTCGACAAATGAAATCTGTTACCGACGAATTTTTTCGTCGGTAATTAAAATTTGAAAATCCTTCGGTAAAATTTGTTGGTAATTCAAATTTTTCGACTGAAACATATCCGTCGGTAAAATTCCATCGGTAATTTCAGTTTTTTTTTGTAGTGAACTTGTTTGGTTGTTAAAGAAGAAAATCTTTGGTTGTGCCATAAACGAGCTGCTCATATTCATATGCAACATTTAAACAAACTAATCTCTAAGGAATTAGTAATTGGATTGCCAAAAAAAAAATTTGAAAAGGATAAACTATGTGTTGCCTGTCAAAAAGGAAAACAAGTAAAACAATCATTTCATTCAAAAAATAGGATTTCTACATCAAAGCCATTAGAACTTTTGCAAATGGATTTGTTTGGTCCTTCTAGGATAAAAAGTTTTGGGAAAATTACTATGCTCTTGTTATTGTTGATGATTACTCAAGATATACTTGGACTTTCTTTCTCACATTAAAAAGTGAGGCTTTTAAAGCTTTTAAAAATTTGCAAAAGTGATTCAAAATGAAATAGATTGGAAAATTAAAGTTTTGAGAAGTGACCATGGAGTGGAATTTCAAAATGAATTGTTTGAAAAATTGTGAAGAAAACAGGATTATGCATAATTTTTCTGCACTTAGAACTCCTCAACAAAATGGAGTTGTAGAAAAAAACATAGATCCTTAGAGGAACTAGCTCGCACAATGTTGAACGAATATGAAGTGCCTAAATATTTTTGGGTTGATGCAGTGAGCACAACTTGTTATGTACTAAATAGAATGCTCATTAGACCTATCTTGAAAATTACCCCTTATGAATTGTTTGAAGGAAGAAAGCCTAATGTAGCACACTTAAAAATATTTGGATGCAAATTGTTCCTACAGAGAACAAATAAGAGAAGTTAGACACAAACGTCACCTTACCTCAATTCGCGATCTCTCTAGTCGGCTCCTTCTCGGCTCGTATATGCCATCTGCTGGTATCACGGATTGGACTGGCTTGGACCCAAGAGGGGTTACCTACGGACAAGACTCTAACGCTCAAGTTAGCCAAAGGATTCTTAGAAAGTCAAATCTCATGATTAAGGGATTAATGAATGCGTCCCTTTAATTCTCGGGGTCCACGTGTATTTATAGGGTTATTAATTATGCCTGGTTTTGTCATGGGCTGGGCCATTGGTAGGGTCGTAGTTGGGTCTGGGCTGGGCCATTGGTAGGGTCGTAGGTGGGCCTGGGCTTGACCTAGGCCCCTAGTTTAATGATTGTGGGTCTTAGGGCCCTTGTTTGAAATAGTCCAAGTCAAGAATGGTTGATAGATGTCGTCCTGTCCTCTAAAGTAGGCAGCCCATTCCGCTTAGGCCTGTCTGTTTATTCACTTATTAACTACTCGCAGGGCTTTACATAGGCTGGTTTAGTCGTGTAGTTTGAATAGGCCGCCTAGGTGCAATACACAAATGTTTTGTCTTAAATAATGGAAAAGAAAATTTAGGTAAATTTGATTCTAAAGCAGATGAAGCTATTTTCTTAGGATATTCATTAACCAGTAAAGCCTATAGAGTTTTTAATAGAAGAACTTTAAATGTAGAAGAATCCATGCATTTTTCTTTTGATGAAGTTGTGGACCTTGAGGAAAATCCTCTTGAGTCAAATAAAACAAATGCAGGTGGTGAAGAATATCTTAAAGAAGCTCTTGATGAGATGTACCTAAATGAGAACGCACTTGCTGAACCTGAAGATCTTGCCAAAAGCTGGAAATCACCTAGAGGATTATTTTTGAAAAATATCATTGGAGATATATCAAATGGAGTAGTTACTAGAAATATGTCTAATTTTTGTATGACTGTAGCCTTTGTTTCATAGATAAAACCCAAAAATGTTGAACAAGCTCTTCAAGATGATCAATGGTGCATTGCAATGCAAGAAGAGTTGAATCAATTTGAAAGAAATGAGGTCTGGGAACTCATTCCTAGGGATGATTCACACCAAGTAATAAGAACAAAGTGGGTGTTTAGAAACAAGCTGGATGAAGATGGAAACATCACTAAGAATAAAGCTAGACTTGTAGTAAAAGGATATAGACAAGAAGAAGGTATAAATTATGATGAGACATATGCTCCAGTTGCAAGGTTAGAAGTTATACGTTTACTTCTTGCTTATGCGTCTCTCATGAAATTTAAATTGTATCAGATGGATGTTAAAAGTGCCTTTTTTAAATGGATTTATTAAAGAAGATGTGTATGTTGAACAACCTCCTCGTTTTGAAGATTATAAATTTCCTATTCACATTTATAAATTGAAAAAAGCATTGTATGGATTAAAACAAGCACCTAGATCTTGGTATGAACGATTAAGCACATTTTTGTTAGAAAACGACTTTGAAAGAGGAAAAATTGATATAAATCTGTTTATTAAAAAAGTAGGTGAACATATTTTGCTAGTTCAAATTTATGTAGATGATATAATATTTGGATCTACTGAGTAGCTTTATCAACTGTTGAGGCTCCTTAGTCTCTTACCACTCCAAGAAACAAGCTTGTGTAGCTTTATCAACCATTGAGGCTGAATACATTGTTGTTGGCAATTGTTATGCCCAAATCCTATGGATGAAACAACAATTAGAGGATTACAATATCTATCTAAACCATATACCTTTAAAGTGTGATAATACGAGTGCCATAAACTTAACCAAAAATCCCATAATGCATTTTAGAACAAAGCACATAGAAATTAGACACCACTTCTTAAGGGATCACATAAGTAAAGGAAATTGTGTGATAGAATATATAGACACCAAGCATCAATTGACTGATATTTTTACAAAACCTTTAGCCAAAGACAGATTCTATGAGCTTAGATAGAGATTTAGGAATAGTAGAAGTCTTTTGAAAGAGCAAAAACTTAAATTCTCCAAATTTTCGTAAAACAAAGCTCAATAATCGTGACCTAGTCCAAATTACTAAAATTCATTCTGGAATAATCGATTATTACTTACAATAATCGATTATTTGCTCATAAAATTCTTTTTTGAAATTTAAATCTTGAAACAATAATCAATTATCACTGAGGCTAATCTATTATTGTGCGACGTTGGGCGAACAATTTTCAAAAACTAGTCGTTGTAATGGCTAGATTTGCCTTTATTCTCTCATTATATTTGTTGGCAACCTTCTCCCTATAAAGTGTCACCCTCAATTTTAACTATTCACGCAAAAAACTAAACTTCTCACCATTTGCCCCTTTTGAAATCCTAAATACACATTCACTTTTCTCTATCACTCTCAAAATTCAGTGCAATGGCAGAATCATCTCGCAGAAAAATTCCTACACGAAGACGTACTGCTCCACGTCCAACTCAACCTTCTACACAAGCTGCCTCCATTGAAGGTTGGATTTCTGACGAAGAACAGAGAGATGAATTCATCCAAATATGGAAAAACAAGGCCACCATCTCTCCCAAATACATCAATAAAGGGTCAAAGGTGTAGACATTATCATTGATAATGATATTTGGGAAAATGTGGCAAAATTTCCCATCAATGATGTTGCTGAATCCATCTTCAATGGGATTGATGGCTTTAATAGAATTTTGGCCACTACAAGAAAATTAGCTATTATCTACGAAAAGTTATGTATGAAATATTTTTCATAGATAATTTTATTTTATCTACGAAAATTGATTGTAAATAAAGTAAAAGTTCGTGGATAGAACAAAAAATAAATTACATACAAAAATTTCATAGATAAACATGATCAGAATTTTTCATACGATAAGTTATCTATGAAAATAAGTGTAGAAAATAAATATAATAAAAAAAAATTTAAAAATATTTTTAAAAACGATTACCTACGATAAAGTTTCATATGTAAAATTTATATAACTTTTTAAATTAAAAATAATGCAACCTAAATTACTTCCTGATTCTTCCTCTTCACACCACCCTCTTTCCTGAACTGCAAAAAATCACTCTCAACTCTCACCCACATCTGAATTTCTTTCTCACCCACATCATATCGCATGCGTCGTTCGTGTCATCAACGTGGTTCGCCTCGCCATTTGCGTCATCAACGTCGTCCGCCTTGTTTTTTGCATCATCAATGTTGTTTGCCTCGCCGTTTGCGTCATCAACGTCGTCTGCCTCACCGTTTACGTCATCAACGTCGTCCGCCTCGCCGTTTGCGTCATCAGCGTCGTCTACTATGTGGTCTGCTTTGTCGTCTATGTCATCAACGTCGAATGCGTCATCGTCGTCTGGGTCGCCATCGTTTGCACCGTTCGTGTCGTTTGGGTCGTTGGTACCTTCTAACCCATCGTCATTGAAGGCAGGGAAATTACAAGATATTGTATACAATCCTTAACTCCATTTTCGCACAAAATTCCTTTGTTCTATTTCGCTCCTCAGTAATCTCATCTTGGGCCACAAATCTTATCTCATTGGAGCCCTATCTTTCGTGAAGCAAATTTAGTTGCATCAATGGATCTTCTTCTTCTCGGCGATGCTTGATGTTTTAGGTGACGTGTTGAGTGTCTTTATTCTCTATTTGGGGCAAATTTTGTGGTAGTGAAATATTTCGTGTGTTGGTTGACCATGCCACTCATTAGACAAAATTGATGGCTCTGTCATATCCTAAGTGAAATCTAATGGTAGCAGCAAAAGAATACATAACCTCTTTTGTGAAAATAAAAATAAAAAAAGAGAGGATAGATTTGATTAAGGAAGAGAAGAAAGAAATCAAAATTGAAGAAAGTTAAGTTTTTGACTCCATTATGTTTCTTAAAGCTCCTATAAAAACTATCCTTACTCCTTTCAGCAACATTAACTGCAACGATTGGTGTTTTCTCACTAATTATGTTTGTAGCTAATTATTGAACTCAAGTTTAACATATAATGATAGTTATATTTCAGGGTTAAGGTTATCTTTGGATTAATTGAGCTTGCTGGAAAATCTATAAAGTCTGGTTTTGCTGTTGGAATTCAGAACTACACCCATGTTGAATCTCTAATGATACGTTATTAGAAAGAAGTACCACGTCCATAGTGGGAAACTTAGTAAGACTGTGCTGCTCTCATTACTACAATTTAAATGTACTATGCAACTGGAACAATGACTAGGCATGAAAATTTTAAGGGTTGATGTTATCATTATCTTTTATCACACAACATGAGTTCATTGTGGACTAACCATAAGGGAGTATTTTGTTACGAGCAAGAAATGGATTGTGTGGAAATGGAATTGGGGTAAGTGTTGCAGTAGATCAATATGCTTTTTATGTTGTAGTAGACATATAGTTCAAGATTAATTTAGAGGGATTGAACCAAAGGCACTAGTTATTGTTATTGGAGGCTTCTTTGGCCCAAATTGGTTTTGAATACTACTACTGAATACTTGTACTTCCATACCAAATCCAGACTATTATAGGTACTAAGAAATGAATTTCATAGTTGAACAATGAGCATCATCATCACTAATTAAATAATCTTAAGAATCTTAAGAATGCTATCAAAATTCTTAGTTGAATGAATGATACACTTAGTCGAATGTGCTTAATAAAATATCTCAAAATTATATATTTTAAAGTGTCAACATGTTTGAATTTTTGTTTAATCAAAGATTGAAGATATTTACCTAATAGACACAAGGAAAAGTTGAAGATCGATTTCTTCAAAGCCAACCACTAGCTATAAACGAATCATCTCTCAATTCCTCAAGCTTTGACAAGCTTTAGGATTTTCTAGTGGTGATTTCAAATCACAGGCATGTTCATGACTTGTTATTTTTTCCTTTTTTATATGTTATCATGAAAGAACTAGAACTAGTATATCATTGCACATACACATGTTTTGTTAGTTATGTTTACGATGAGGTTCCTATTAGCATAAAAAATTCAAGAACTGTGAGTGTGTATAAGGTAATTGAATGAGTAAAAGAAAGTTTAGCCACCAATTAGATGTCAGAATGAGTCTTGTTATGAAAGAAAGTTTAGCCACTTATATTAATTGAATGAGAAATAGGTAATTTCAATAAACCTACATCAAGCCATTTATATTAATTAGCCAAGTAGAAACTAACTTTCAATGGATGGTGCTACTCTTTTTTCTTTGAATAATGGATGGTGTTACTCTTCTTTTTCTTGAATGAAGGATGTTTGATACATGTGTTTGCATATCCCAATAGCAAACCAAACACCATTTCTAGGTACTTCTTTACCATGTACCTGGGTACACTATTTTTATTATTTTTGGTACCCTTTAAATGAAGAAACAAACATGCAATTAGTCAGAAACATGCACTTAATCACAATTAATGGAATATATATATATATATATATATATATATATATATATATATATATATTTTGAAAGGAATTTAGAATTTTTTAATTATTTTTATATTTGAGTTATCTATGAAATTTTTTGTAGGTAATTTACCTACGCTGGTTTCGTAGGTATTATCTACAAAAATTTTCGTACGTAATTTATCTACGAAATATTTCGTAGATAACTCAATTATTGGAAGACAAATTTTTTGACGAAAATTTTCGTAGATAATTATGGATGCTCCAATTTTGTAGATAAGTTATCAACGAAACTTATTTTCGTAGATAAAGTTACCTACTAGCTCAATACCTACGAAATTTACTTTGTAGGTAATTCGTAGATAACAACACATTACCTACTGTCAACACCCAATTTCGTCTGGGTGAATGCATTTGTTTTGTTAAATAAAATATAAAAATAAAATAAAATAAAAATATGTTAGGTTTTTAATTTTAATTCTACCATGAAGAAAAGAAAAAAGAACAACAAAAAAAAAAAAGAAAAAGGAAAGAAAAGGAAAATAAGAGAGAATCTAATTTGTTTTTAACTATCACACCCTTTTCATAAGCCCAAATGTTTTATACATATTTTCACCCCACTGTTTGCTATTTACACTCTTCACATGACATGTCAGAAAAGGACGTTTTATAATTTCTGTTTTTAGAGAAGGGTATAATATTTTGAGCAATATTTTTTATAATAATTTGAATAAATATCTTGCATTTACGCTTATGTGATGTATCTCATTGATTTGTCAGTCAGAAAAGATATTATTTTAAAAAATTAGAACCAAATATTCCCGATAATAATGCTTTTAGAGAATGGTACGATTTTAATAGTTAAAAGAAAATATTCCTAGTAATAATTAGAATCAATTGTATGAATAATATGTTATGATTTGATCACGATCTTTATGTGACGGAAAATATGATTTTAGTTATAGGCAATATTTCGTTAATAATTATAATCAACATCGTGCATATTATGCGACTATTTAATTTCTATAATATGTTTCATCAGGACCAATTCCTTCTTCATATATTTTGTTATAATTAAAGACTAGGATTTTAGGGGTACCCAAGGTGCCTATATAAACACAAAATTTATCCAATGCAAGACACAAATAAAAAATTCGAAAAATCTCTCTTCTTTTTTATTACCAGAGCATACACACAAAAGGGGTCACCTTACTGTCCATTTGGTCAGTTTTGCTCTATTCGTGTCCTGAAAGGTAAACTCTCTTTGCTACTAAAAATTCATGATTCTCTTATAATATCAAATGTATGATCGATTGACCTGTTGTATGATTAAATATTTGGGGTTCGTACGTTAAATGATTTTGGGTTTGTCATTGATATGCTCAACCCTTCTCTTTCCCTTTATTTGGAATGTCATTTATCTTATAATTAAAAAGTTTCTTTCGTAGACTTTAATTCTCCCTAAAAAAGATAATAATAAATAAAAAAAAAGATAAAAAAATTATATTATTTCTTTTATATAAGTATTGAATATCATGTCAAGTCTCGGACTTGCTTGATAATAAAAACATTCCTTCATAGACTTTTAATTCTTTTTAAAAAAAATAATAATAATAATAAATAAAAATTATAAAATCATTTTTAATATCATGTCAAATCTTATATTTGCTTCATAACTAAATCTTTTATCATGTAGAATTTCGGGTTCTCTTGATATTAATAATATATATATATATATATATATATATATATATATATATATATATATATATATATATATATATATATATATATATATATAAATTTAAAATTTAGAAAATAATAATAATAATATTAAACAGCCTTTTTACAAAGAACTACGTTATCCTTGATTTTCCAAATGGAAATACGTAGGAGCGAGGTGCAATCCTCGTCGGGTTAAAAAAATAAAAAAATAATTTTGTTTTAATCTTTAATATTTTTGTATGTGTTTTTTTTATTTTGTTTGATTTTTTTGCGAATAACAAATATTCCAAACATCAAAATTCTACCTTGCACACTTAATTAAAGAGGGAACCGTCTTAAGACGGGCGGTGGTGGGTGCTAATACCTTCCCCACACGTAATCGACTCCCGAATCCAAATTTGGTTTCAAAGACCATTCTTTTAAGGTTTTTCTATAGTTTTCCATAATAAACTATGGTGGCGAGTCCTTTATTTTTTTTAAAATTATTTTCGCCATCCCGCTGCGATCTCGGTTGCGACACCTACGAAAAAAAAACGGATTACCTATGAAAATTTGGCGTAGATAATAAGCTGATTTCATGTAGTGGGCTTACCAATCCTTCTTACGCAACCCTGCACAGGATGTTGGAAGAAATTTATTGGCAGGAGGACTCAAAATGGATGAAAGACTCATCAACTATATAATTTTATGGATTTTATGTCCCAAAGGAACCAATCATGCCTAATGCTCAAAGGCTGACCTTCTTATAATGTATGGGATTTTAAATTGTGTGCCCATAAAATAGTCAAACTTAATCCTTGACACTATGCTAAAAGCCAAGAGGTATTCACAATATCCTCTACCATATTCTCTCTTAATTTCAAGGATTTGCAAATACAAAGGAGTTGACACAACTGGGGAGCTTTGTCAAAGCACAATCTGTGCAAATGAGATTTCTGAAAGCTCTCTCAAATAGTTAAACCTTGTTCCTCTTGGTGATACATATGTCCATAGAGACGATATGCCAAATTATGAAGCTGAAGATGAAAAACTTCCTCCTGCTAATCCTATACCCTCTGTTGTACCGAATGTTGGATCGTCCAGTGGTGCTGGATCATCTTTCTCCCTAGAAGACAACATAGTAAACATGAAAAAAAGGCTAGAAGAATTATTTCTTCTCTCTAACTCACGTCATGAAGAAGTTGTTGGCTTAATTAGGGGGACAGATACTAGATTTTCTCATTTAGAACATAGGTTTGATGAGGAATTCACTCATGATGATGACATGAGTGCAAAATTTTAGGGGGAGGACTTCTTTCTTACTTATGATTTGCCACTATTTGTACTTTCTTTTAATTATGAATGATGAGTGATTAAGTGTTTCATTTTTCTTTTATGATATAAAGGTTATCTAATTTAGGGGGAGCTTTAGCCTTTTCTCAAATAATCAAAAAGGGGGAGAATAAGTTTAAAGAAAACATTAATTTATCTTAACCATTCTCTTTGTAAGTCTCTCAATTGCAGGAAACAATAAGTACTTTAAACATATTTTGATCATCATCGAAAAGGAGGAGATTGTTGGCAAAAAGAAGGAAGCCTAGTGATTTTGGATGATGATCAAGCAAGAATGAAGACAAAATGTTAAATGTTTAAAGTTATCTTGTAAAATAAATTAAGTGTGTTGTAGAATAGTTTTACTTAACTTAGAATCAGCAGCATAACCTTCGTTTCCCTAAGTTTTCTCATTTTTGAAAAAACTATAGTGATAATCGATTATCCTGTTCAAAATTTGTTTTCAGAAAACCTACTAGAATAATCGATTATCCTTAGTGATAATCAATTATCCTTGGCAGTTGGAACATGACGTTTCAGTTTTTAACCTAATTTTCGAAACCCCTATTTAAAGAACTGCAGTTCAACTTCGAGAATACCTTTTTTAGAAGCTAGAGTGCTAGTGTTGTGACTGCAAAGAGAGTTCTCTGAGTGTTCTCAAAAGAGCTTTGAAAAACCTAGTGTGGGTAGAGCGATAACTTTTCCTAAGAGGGTTTCTAGGAGATTAAGTGTTGTTGTTGTTGCTAGGAAAGCTAGGTCAAGTTCTCTGTGTGATTCAGAGAAAGGTTGTTCATCTTTTGGGTCTTCAAGAGAGGTGTTTTCTTTTCCCTATTCTTTTGTTATTTGATTGTAATTTGATATTTGTTAGTGATTGAGTTAATCTTTTTATTTGAAGAGATTAACAACTGGACATAGGATCTTTTGACCTGAACCAGTATAAATACTTGTGTTAAATCTCCTTCCCTATCTCTTTATTGTGTCTACTGTTGCATTTAAAGGAACCAATTTTTAAATTAATCGGTAAAATTTCAAAAAAATTTAAAATATTAATTTTAATATTAAAAAGCAATTCACCCCCTCTTGGTTTTTGTCCAAACGCTAAACATTCTGCTGCGTGATACCAACATACATGACCATTAGATGACTAGAGAATGTGTGCACTAATTTTCTTCGAATATGAATAAATATATGTATATGTTTTCAAATAATGCGTGTTTAATAAGTTTAAGTAAAGAACAACAAAGCAAGAAAGTCAAGAATAGGACTCTGCAGATTAAAGACTACGATAATATATTTTGATCATTGAAGCAACAACATTACAATGGTTGAAATTCAAATTGTGGAATGACTGAAAACGAAAGAACTCATAATTCATAGGATGCAATACACTCTAATTAATTATCGAGAACTTTAAAGGTTAAGAACGATAAAGATATTTGAAGATATCTTAATATATGAAGATATTATGAATTAACGGTCAAATGGCATAGCGTAGCTATATATATCAAGACCAAGATGAAGAAGAATACAAAACAAGAGAGAAAAAAAGAATCAAAAATTTGAAACTCTGTCAAATCCATTCCTAAAGAGAAAAGAGGAACAAAATACTTCGTGAGCTTATATTGTTATATACATGTTGTTAGACAGTGATATTAGGTTGAACGAAACATTTGTAAATCCTTCACTATGTGCAACGAACCCTATGAGCATTATTATAACTCTCCTATGGGAAAGATGATTTGATTATTGTAATTGTGAGTTCTTGATCTCAAGGGGATATTTAGATGTTATACCTAGAAAGATTAAAATCATTGTAACCTAGAGAGGTTGATACTCATTACTAGTCAAGGTGTCAATTAGTGAATTTGTTAAGCAGGTGGCTTACGAGATTTGGCATTGCCTCAGGTGGAGGTGAACCAATATACATCCTTGTGCGCATTCTTCTCGTCCTTACTTCTTACTTTAAATGTATTTGTTTAATACATCTACATGAAAATATCTTCAAATGTCTACAAGCTCTATTCAACCCCCACACTTTCTAGAGCAAATAAGACTAGCAACCAAGTCTTTAATACACAATGTTTCCTTCCATACATTAGTTATTCCTTGATCTTAGTTCCCCAACATTAGAAAAAATTTCCTCTAATGCCATCATTGATTGTATTGATTTAAGAGGAAGATGGGTATCCAACATTAAATCACATGAAAAGGAAGTTTTGATGATGATGAATTATGAAAAAATAGTTGGAATGCAAAAAAACATCTTGAAAGGCTTGTAGAAAATTGTGTTGGAGTCTTGGAAATATGATTTCTATATTTAATAAGTGTAAGAAAGAGTTTTAATGATAAGTGGAAGATAGTTGCAATGCACTTACATAATTAATTCCTTGAGGACTTTTGAAATTCTCGTGAAAAATACGAGTAGTCTAGATTAATCGATTATCTATGTCAATAGTCAATTATCACATAAGAAAGGACTTTATGAATCATGAATGTTCTGGAATAATGAATTATTATATGTCATAAATGATTATGCTTACCTAATTTGAAATTGGCTTTTTTTTTTCTGAAATGGGGCAAAAAGCATTTTTCTTCCATAAATTGAGTAGAGCTCTATGTTTTCAAACATAAAATTTGATTATGAAAATTAGCTCTATGACAAGCATTAGTTAACCTAGTTTTGAAAAAGTAGCTTTTAAATTTCTTCAAGTGTGTTCTTGAGTGATAAAGTGTTGTTGCTGCTACTAGGATTTTGAAGCTTTCTTCATCCCTTCCAGTTTGTTAAGGGAAGTGTTCCTCATGTCTTGAGGTTTTCAAGAATGGTGTTTTTCATTCCATGTGATATTTCAAGGAAGGTGTTTTCACCCCTTATGGTTATTAAGGGAGGTGTGGTTTCATTTCTTGTGGTTTTCAAGATAGGTGTTTTCTCAACTTGTGTCTTTTCATTTTCTTAATTGTTTTGTTGAATGTTTCACTTTGTATTAGTGGTTGCATTAATCAATTTAAGATAGTAATTTGTAATCAATCTCTTTGAGGTGATTACCCATTGGACGTAGGATCTTTCTTGATTCAAACCAATATAAAATTTTTGTGGGGGACTTTCTTTATTCCATAGTCTCTTTATTTTGCTACTTTTGAGAAAGATTAAACTTTTACATACTTACAAAAATTTTAATACTTTGATATTTATTACTATAGCTTGATATAAACTTATGGTTTATTAAATTTTTTTTTTGACTAGATGAAAAGTTTAGAAGTGGGAACTTTAATTTGAAACTAATTCACCCCTTCTTGGTTTTGTTTAACCTCTTATTTTATCCTACTTGAAAACCACCAAGCTACGCATCTTTATCAATGAAATTCTTTTAGGAAGAATTCGCTAAAGAGGCTAGAATCAACCTCTTCAAGCATGATACAATATTTCCCTACGGTTAACAAAATCATGAAGTGCTCCTTAGATGTTTGAGAGACAATAGAAGAATAATCTTTGAATCTTCATATTCGACTTTGACCTTCATATTCCACGACCTCATCCAAATAGAATTGATCTCATCAAGGTGAGTCTTAAATGTTACCCTCCTTCACACACATTCCAAAGAGTCATACCTTCAACAACTTTGATGATACAAGCAGACTCTAAAAGGGGGTTTGAATAGAGCACATTTTTTTTTTGCATAAAGACTAGACCATTTAGTAGATATCATATATAGATAAAGAATGCCATAACCAATTTATACTAGTTCACCATTAACAATTGCGTTATGTCTAGTTATTCCTTAAAAAACTATGAAAGTGTTTCACTAATCAAACACTAATTACAAGTATACAAGTCATTTCGGGTTATCACTTATAAATCACCCTCTTAGATTAAGAACTCAAGTATTCTTTTTTGTCACTTCTAATCACACACATTGTAAGATGTTTCTAAGGAATAAGGCTTCCTTAAACGGGTGGTTACTTCATAATGTGAATAAGAAAAATATTTCCAACATCCCAAATAACACAAGATTTTCTAGTGTGCTTTACAAACTTTTAACAAAGTAATAGATTAAAATGTATTTCAATGCTTCTTTTGGTACCTTCATTTTGTTTAAATGGTTGCTCGAATTTGATAGCTTGTTGGCAAATTTGGTATTATCTTCATAATTATGATAATATTTAATAATGTAATCCATGAAATTTCTTGTAACAAATTGTTTGAAATAATATGATTTCACTTACTTATGTCTTCTTATGGAAGATCACATCTCCTCTTTAAATCCATGTTGCATAAAACTAGAAATTAATTGTAGTGTGCAATGTAAAATGTCTAATAATAATATTTATATTTCTTCTACAAATGCAGGGTAAGCATTCCTGTTTTCAAAAATGTATTGATTATTTCCTTATTTTATGCTTATAGAAGTAGCATGAAATCGGTAGACTATAAATAGAAGTTTGTGAATTGTATACTATTTTTGAATTGATTCAAAAATTTCTAGTAATGTTTTTTTACCCTAAATGATTGGTTTAATATAGAAAGTTTGTTGATTAGGTTTGTTTATGACTACGAGTTGCAGGTTCGTAGATGGTTTGTCCTATCCTTAAGAGCCTGGTTGAACAAGATAATGATGTGTTTGGTTGTGCTGGGTCTCATATGGCTTATGAGACTGTGGCTACGTAATTACCTTGTGATGTAAGGTCTCTAAGTAGGGGCATTTTTTCATGATAAGTTGTTTGGGTGAGGTGATCATGTTATATGTGTATGCTTTATTTTGTTAAGCTCATCCTTTTTGTTTGTGGTTGTGCGATCATCGTGTGGCTTTGTCACACCGGAGCAGATGTTGTTGTAGATGGTACTGACGAGGCAAAGGCTTGGAGAGGCGGGCTAGCTTTGGGGAATTTTAAAATAACTTTATTCAATGTTTCTTTTCTTTTAAAAGTTGGTTTAATGTTGGAACTTGTAATAGATTATTTTGAATTATCAGTTTTGTTATCATGTTGATGGAGTGATCGAGGTCGTACCCGACCAAATAAAACATTTAAATGCAATACTCAGGTATTAATCAAAGGTTGTCTCCCAGTGACTATTGTTTTCACTCAAAGGTTCCAGATTGCGGTTCAACAGAAGGTGGGGTTTGCAGATTCTAGAAATTCAACATAAGAATAAATTGTAAGTGCAAATTTGATAAAATAATAATGAAAGCAATGTCGATTCCTTGATTCAAAGGAAAATCTACCAATCATAGGTCACAAAATTAATTAACTATCATTACTCTATTGAACTCTTGAAATAATCAACTAAGCGAAGATTAGAACCAAAATTCAATATGCAATTAAGCAAAGCACACATTCATTCCTCTGTAATGGCATCATTAAGCATGATAACAACCTCAAAACTAAATGACCCATTCTGCAAAATAAGTTTAAACATAATTCTTCATCCATTAAGCACAAAAATCGAATCTGAATGAAGAGTAAGATAGACTCTACCATATGAAACAGTAACATCAAGGTTTCAATCCATTCTCCACAAGGAATCAACACATTAAATTGGTGCTCCATGGATTGCGAACCAAAGCTCAACCTTAAACGGAATACAACCATTGAATGATAAGAAAACGATGCAGAAAACATAAAATGGTGCAAAAAACGTGAAACAATAACAAAGCAAGTTATCAAATTGTGAATAGAAGATGAATCATGGATTCAATAAGGTTTCAATGTTAAAAGGAAATTGCCCAAACTGCCAAATGTGTAGGAAACATAAAATCCACAATGGGTGTTGTCAATAATGCTTAAAAACGGAAGAAAATTGTGCTAAAACATCGAGATTCGGGTGGCACCTCCATGGGTAACCATACAAAGCTCCAAAAACGTAAAAATGGAGGGTGGAGAAGATGAAGTGTGACTGCCACACCAAGAATACCTAAATTTTCATGGTCATATCACTATAGACCAACATATTTACAAAAATGCCATTCTGCTACTCAGAATAATTAAAATGCCATTCTGGGTTGAAAATGTTGGCCCAATGACGTGGACAGGTTGATTTACATGGCGTAGACGTGGGAATAATGTGGAAATCATGTGGTAACTCTCTCTTGACCTTAAGATAAATGTGGAAATGATTGCTCCATATAATACCTAAAAATAGTTAGAAACAATAATCAGACCAATAAATGTCAAATTACTCAAAATTCGAAATAATGGCCCAATAAAGCCCAATTGAGGAAAATGCACTAACAAAAGACAATTAAGCATTAAACAATCCTCAAGAATGGCACAAAAAGGCAATGAAATAAGGGAAAATAATGGAGTAATGGGGTTTTAAATTTTCCCACGTTTTGGGATGGTATCAGAATGCTTTCTTTTGATTTTATGCTATATTGAATTGTACCGAAGGTAATATCTGGATGGGATGTTACAATTATAATCAATGCTTTCAATTTAGTGGTTGTCTAGTGCTTTTAGGTTCTACTACACCATTTAGGCCTTGACAAGCTTATTATAAATGAATTTTTTCATGAAGAGCTTGTATAACTTCAACCACAACACTTTTGAGATCTTCTTTGTAGCCTCATAAAATACCTTATTTGACAATGATAAGAGGAGCATCAAATTAGTCTTTTCTTTTATATGTTTCAGACCATGTCTCTATATGTTAAATGTATTCCTAGAAAATGGGGTCTACATGCCTTGCTCTTTAAGAAAAAACCTCATCTAGATTCTACGTAGATTGAATCTATTGTTTCCATTGAACTTCTTGACCTTGGAAGTGATACTCATCTTCTTGCAAGGACTTATCAATAGTATGAAAAAACATCAAAATTGACACTAAACTTGTTATGCTTAGAATGCCAACAAAGAATATTGAAAGAACGTGTCAACTATATTAATTGAATCACACCACTTGAAAACAAAGAACAAAATCAAAGTTCGAAATTAATGAAATGTCTCATATATTCAATAATAAACGATATTACATACATTTTAACACATCTTTGTTTCGTATTGAATAAACAATATTCTAGCTTATAAAGAGCTATAAAATGATTACGAGTTAGTTATATATAGAAAAATAAAATTTAGCTAACAAAATTGATGTATACAAATAACTACTCCCATTTACTATCATAGAGAATGGTATCGATAATCAAGAAAGAGATAAAGTTTGATGAAAGGAGGAGTTACTTATAATAACTGCATCAAAACATAGGAAGAATGGGCATAATTGACGCAATACGATCGATTTTAAGGCACATATTGTAATTAATGTAATTTTCTTTATTTTATTTTAGTTTAACTATTTGAAAAAAGGTGGAAAATATAAATAGGCCATTCAAATGTAAAAAAAAAAGTGTGAAAAATTCTGGTTATGATTCAAAAACTCTATGAAATCCACGAACACGAGAAATGACAACCTAGTGATGAATGCAGCAATTTGGGTCACCGTTTTCATAGATTTCTAGCACTAATTAGTCTTTTGTCCTTGGTAATTTACTTGCAATTCAAGTTCTTGCAAACCTTAGTCTTAATCTTCATTTTCATTTATTCCTTATCCATTTTATCTTTTGTTCTCTATTCACCATTCCATTTTTAAATACAAAAAACACACAAAAAATGATTGTTGAAGAGAAATGCATGAACTCCTAATTAAAATACACATTGAAAGAGAATTCAACGACTTAAATATAATAGTGTCATTAATTCATATCGTAAGTGAGTTATATATCAAGTTTAAGCTAAGAGAGGAATAATAAACATCAACGCAGTTTAATTCATATTCAAAAGCATTAGTTTGCTAGCCCAATTGATAAAAGAATCCAAAACGAGTTGATTTGGTTCACCTTCAAGTACATTAGACCATATCAAACCAAAATCCTTATGAAATAAATTGTTATGCCTAGTAGGACACACTTGTGTTTTATATTCATTCACAAAAGCGGATAGTTCTAAGACAATGTGAGCTTGAGGGGTGTTAAAAGTGTATGAGATTGAGAAGTGGTAAATTAATAATGTCTCATAATACACAAAGTACGACAACCTCGATGAGTAATAGGTCTATGGTGTATCCTTTTACCAGTGCCACTAAAATTGGGAGTCAAACTAGTGGTTAAACCACATTTTCAGTGAACACAACCAGTATTGTTATAACAACCTATGTTGGACCCATTATGAATACAAGAGTAGAACATGTGCTAAATGGCACGAATCGAGGGTTCTCTAACAATCCCTCGAGTAGAAAAATGTTGAAATCCCTCAGGTGAATATTAATAATCATGTTAAGCTACAAGAAAACATCAATTTTGGGATTCAAGAAAATGTAGGTAATTCTAACCCAAGTTTAATAAGAAGTGTCCAAATGCTTAGGAGATGTCAAAAGCGATAAAACAAAAGAAAGAATGTGAATTACATGAGGGATGATTTTGGGTATAAATATAAGGGTTAAATATGTTTTTGGTCCCTTAACTTTAAGATAATTTTGGAATTAGTCCATTTCGAAAATTTAGACAAATTTAGTCGTTCATATTTCAAAATATGTGGATTTAGTCCTTTTAATTAAATTTTGTTAGGTTTATTTGATGTTTCGTACGCATTTCAAGATTGTATTTGAGTTGTTTATATTGTTTGATGCATTTTTGCTTTAATGTTAAGTCAAATACTATTATGAAACGCGCTTGAAATGTCAAATAAACTTAACAAAATTTGATTAAAAGGACTAAATTCACGTATTTTGAAAGATGAAGGACTAAATTGGTTTCAAGTTTTGAAATAGACTAATTCCAAAATGTACTGAAAGTTAAGGGACCAAAAACATATTTAACCCTAAATATAATCCAAATAACATACAAGTCAACCATGGGAATCAAATGCGTAACTAAGGAATAAAGATTAGACTTTACAATCTACCTTGCTTTGTATATCAATTCCTTTGTTTTGTTTTTGAAACTGAATTACCTAGAGGGTACAAAATACCTAAATTCTCTAAGTTTTCTAGATATATTGGGGAATTTATAGTGGAACAAATTGCAAGGTATGAAATCGAGTGTAAAGATTTTTCTTTGAGTGAAAATTTGAAAATGAAATACTTCTCCAATTATGTAACAAAGAGTGTTTTCACTTGGTTTACAACGTTACCTCCCAACTAAATAAATAATGTATCAACTGGAAAGGAATTTCCATAAGTAATTCTTTATAGGATAAACCTGGGACAGCTTAATGGATCTAATGAATGTTAAAAGACTTAATAACAAGAGTATAAATGATTACTTGAGTAGATTTTGACAAATGAAATATTGATGTTTCACTCAAATTGATGAACATGAATTAGTGAGAATGGAATCATCAAGGTTAGAGTTTTCAATACGTAAAAGGTTAGTGAATGAAATTTATCTCAATTGGTAGATAAAGTGAGAAGAATTGCACATATTAAGTATAAGAAAGAAAGGTATTGATGATTTGATAAATGTAAGAAAGAAAGAGTTTCTTATATAGGTACTTCAAATAGTCTACCTAAAATGTCAAATACTGATGAACATAGTGAAAGTGAAGGAAAAGCGGTTAATATAGCATAATTAAAATTAGGACCACCTTATACATGCAAATCGTAAAACAATTGAAGTAAAAGATAATCTGGCCAACTGAATTTATTCATTTTACGTATCAAAAGCTGACCAAATATTTGATGTTTTATTAAAAGATAAACAAATTAAATTGAGAGATGATCATAAACTACCTGTTGGCACAAATAGCTTGGATGATTTGATGCTTAAAGATTTGATGAAGTTTTGATGAAGGTACTTGAAGCCATTGCTTTAGAACACGTTTGAACCATGCTTACATTGATGAAGATGTGAAGACTTGATGTTTCACGTGTTCATCAAGCTTTGTATGCGTGCTCTCTATCTGGATTAATCATGGAAAAAACAAGCTTGAAGATTGTAATACATGTTGTAGACCATTTTTGCATTAATTAGATGTATATGGTCTTAGTTGTGTCTTTTAATTTGTTGAAATATTTTTCAACAGATTAAATGGAGTCTTTTAGTCTGTTGAATGGATTTTTAACAAATTAAAAGATTAGTTGTAGTAGTCTTAATTGAGACTTATTCAATCAATTGATTTATTTTGTAATCGACTCATTCCACTTAAGTTAAGTGAAATCAATCAATTGATTTGAAAATCAATTTGTTGAATTTCGTAACAGTTTGACTATTAAAGCTATATTTTTTAAAAGAGATGTGTGAAGACCATTTTTTTGTGCAAAATCTTCTGGAAACTGTGGAATTCCCTCTCTTTCATGATCATACAGAGTGTAGTTGGTGAAGATTGATCTTGGATCATTCTTGGAGCATTTTGCTTGGTGTTTGAAGCTTAAAAAAAGGTGGTTGTGGTAGACAAGGTTGTGCCACCACTAAGGTTTGGTCTTTCTTAATCTTTTAGGATGTGCCATGTGTTTTTCCAGTTCTGCAAGAGGTGTCTTGTTGTGCTGGTTTGATTCTTGTGTGATTCAAGAGCCATTGTGTGGTGTTCTTTCATATTTTAAAAGTGTAAGGGTGTGAAGTTTGTAAATCTTTTGAAATAGTGCAAAGTTAGGCTCGAGTTGCCTTGACTAACTGGATTAGCTCAAGTCTGAGTGAACTATAATAAAAATCTTGTGCATTGTTCTTTTCTCTAACCCTTCTCTCTTGCATTACACTTTAAAGGTTAAAGAATTGTGATCTAAACCATCTATTTGACATTCTTGTGTGATCTAGTTTTATCTGCAGCGTTGTTTATGTTTGTATAACTCATTTGAACCTATCTTGAATGATCTTTCATATTGATCTTGCTTTAAATCACAAATTCGCATTTCTACATTTTTCCCTATTTTTCAATCAACTATTTTTGTGTTTTAATCGGTTGTTTCTATCAGTAGGAGATTCCTTAGTTGATTATTTGAATACAAAGAAAGAGAAGGATAAAGATGTGGCATTGTGTCCCAGGTGCAGTGTTGTGTCTAGGATGTTGCATATATTGAACCACCTTCCAAGGAGACAAGGTTCCACCTTAAACCATTAATGTAACACCTTAGGTGGATATTACATGGTAAAGCAAAATATCATTAAAGTAAAATTCAAAACATCAGATACCATTCCCAAATGCGGGAAAATTCAAATATTTATCAATGTGCTTTAAGGTAAAGAAAACCATAAATCTCAACATCTCATAGTTACATTATTAAAAGTTTGTAATCCCGAGTAACTAAAAAAAAGATAATCAAAACATATTCTTTATTAAAAATCCCGAGCTATCCCGCCACTCCACATTTAAGCATCACCATCATCACCTGGAATCACATCTGCTCCCGTGTGACAAATCACACGATCATTGCCAAACAAATACAGAAAGGGTGAGCTTAAACAAAAATAAACTTGCATATATAATAACATAAACACCCACCCAAAGGAATTTAACTTAACAAGATTCTCATTCTTAAGGACCTTTATACCACGAGGTACATATGCAACTATAGTCTGACAACCTATATGAGATTAACACATCCAATCATATCGTACGCATACTTGACTATGGCCTTAAGGATATCATATGCTTCCATGAACCTGCCCGCTCGTGGTCCAACCTCTACGAACCACCCCTGCTCATAGTCTAACACGCATGAACACATCCGGTTAAGAACCTCCACACTCGTAAAACCCTCAAGTGTGAGCACATAACATACGAATCTCGTCGCTCGTATCCCTACACAAGAGTATGACCAATATGAGTCTCTCCATCCGTATCAATCATGCATTCAAAGTCAATTACAAACCTCCTCGCTCGTAATACATGCAAGCACATCCCAAACCCAAGGCCATCACAACTAGGCATATACAACACACAAAAAACACAAACTGCCCTTACACTATCGCCCGGTGCAACCTAAGCACCACCATGCGATGTGACGTTGCAGACCACCTAGCGGTTCCATGATGTTGTCGGGTGCCACGCCTCACAGGACACTAGTAACACGAAATTACTGGTTTTAAGCACTCTAGAATAGATTCTAACACACCAATCATCGCAGACACACATTAAAATACCAAATCGCGTATTCATACAATTCAACATGCCTCAAGTTGCAACTCCACAGATCATATGCATTAATCATGTATAAGCACACATACATTCACAACTTTGCCTCATATTAACACATACAAATATTAAGGATACTTCATACCCATAATAACATTCATAACTAGTAGCATCCAGGATACCTTAATGCATGTTCATGTAACTCAATATGACTCAGTCATAATTCCACACATTACATAAGCATCAAATTTATCTATTTATATACATGCATTCACAATTAATGTTATCCCAACATGTGAAATAAACAAAGAAACACTCATGTTCATGGAGATCTCACAACAGAACCCAACCATGCTTCCAACTCATGCCACATTGAACTTACCTCCCCAAACAGTAGCTGCAACCTATTCATTCATCCCAATACCTTAAATTATTTCAAGTTTAACATTGGTACATATTCATAATTCATTCATTAGACTCACCACTATAGAAATTTGCACATTTTATCACTACCACATGTATAAGTCAAAATAAACCCCAACAGAAACCCAACCCACAACACCAACACCCCAAATGCAACACACTATTGCCTAGCGGTGCATTCCTGCTGCCACACGATGCATCATAGTACATATATAAAATTCAGATTTTCCCCACCTATGAAAACTCTTGGAACCCTCTTAAGGCATGACCTATTCATCCAATTGCACGAAATATAAAGTCAATTTGTATTTCCAACATTCATACATATCCAAATAACTCATATCAATACAAAATCATCAAAATTGAAAAAATTATAACATCATGCATTCCAACATGAATATGGAATTTTATAGAAAGCCTCAAAATATCACAAAATGCAACTAAAATATAGAAAATACACAATAATGCTCGTGTCGCCTGGCGGGCCATTATTGTCGTTAGGTAGTTTCTAGTTAGAACCTAGAAAATGGTTCAAACAATATGTGTTGTCTGGCAGGCCAAGAACACCGCCAGGTGGTTTCTGGGCAGAAACTAAGAAACGTGATTTTCAGTACAAAAACGAAAGTGAAAAAGGGTTTCCATGCATTCCACGCACCAAGAATCATATAATTTATGAAATACACATAAGTGCAACTCCCCTTATTTGGAATTCTCGCTCCAACGCAACCTTGAGGTCCTTCTTGCACAAAGTTTGATCTACCCTTGCCTCTAAACATAACAGAACACTTCCTACCCTCTTACTCTCCCTTAGATCCAAACTTGGTGCTCTGACTCGTCCCTCTCAGCTGCCACACGAGTAAACTCTCTTTTTCTTACCTAATTCCACTCTCTCCCTCACTTTTCAGCCCAAAATAAATAAATTAATAATAGAAAACGAAAATAAAATGTTAATGGCCATCAAGTTCCATTACTTGGAGGTTTCCACTCCATTATTACCATGCCTCTACCTCTCTAGCACCTCTTATCCACCTAATTACCAAACATATGCACAACCATCAAGTCATCACATGTTTCATGACATTTCATGCACAATCACATCACACAACCATGCATACATGCAAAATAAAATAAATAATTAAAACATCATGCTAATGGCATACACAATATTCAAACCCAAGACCTTTTAACACCACCCAACATGTTCAACCACTTGAGCTACCATTACTCCTTGTCATGACTTGACAAATTAACTCTTTTAGATGTATCTCCAATTCCACCATTATTGGTAATTAAATATTTATTCTTTATTTAATTTTCCCGGGTCTTATAATTAATGTTATAGGTGGATATCGGAGGCTAAATGGTAAGTAAAGTTCTTGTCAGTGAAGGAGAAATTGTTAACATATCGCCAAAAACCATGCTGAAAATGTTCAAGTTGGGTGAGAAAGACTTGGTAAAAAAAAATTATGGTGACCCATTTCAGCGGAAGGTCATCAAGCTTAATGGGGATTATTACACTTAGCATAACTGTGGGGAGTTATATAAGGGCTACTACTTTTGTTGTTTTCAAATCCCAAGTGTGTTAAAATAGATTAGCCCAGTTAATCAATAAGTTCTTTGATGATAACAAAGTAGTCACTCTACTATATTAATAAGTACCTGGTTAGAAGTGAAGTAGCGTTGGACGACTAAGAGAGAATGTCTAACAAATATAATAAGGTCTAGTAATTGATCAATATTATTTGAAGATCAAAATATATGACTTATGTTGTTGCTTCTATATGCTTAATGATTAATATTAACATATCATATATGTTATCGAAAGCATGAAGTCTAGCAAATGCAAAGGCCAAGTCTTAAGATTAGATGAATCAAATCAATAGACAAGATAAGGTGTTAAATGAATACAAAAAAGGTAAATCATCAGGCTTGAGCATTAAATGACCTAAGTCCTTATATGACCCATCAATCATTGAGTAACACAAGGTGTTACACAACCTAAGTGACCTAAAGCATTAGACGGCTAAAGTGTTAGATGATCTAAACGGTAGAACGAATTGTAACATGTTTTTTTTACTCTACTAAATGCTTTATTCTTTGACTGACCATATGAATTGATATTTTGGTCTAAGTATTCAAAATATAGAATTTATTATACATTAAAAAAAATTATCTTGTGATAGTTACATTCTGGAAGAAGTAAATCAAATAGCCAAGTAATATGAGCATTAAGGAAATTTCCATATTATTGATAAGTCATTTGTTTCATTGATTGAGATATTATTATTGCTTTAGCAATTCAAATGCATAAACATATTCCATCAAGCTTCATTGGTGGGAATTTAGTCTAAAGGTGTAGTAAAAGTTAAAGAACAAATGCATTATCAACTGCTAATGAGAAATAGATATCAGCTGCCAACTATTGTTCTCAAATACTTTGGATTGAAAATCAATTGGAGGACTATAGTATAAATTAGAGTAGCCTCTTTATACTTTGTGACAATAATGCTACTATAAACTTAGCTAAGAATCTTGTCTTACATTCTAGGGTGAAACACATTGAAATTGAAAACATTTCATTAGGGATTATTTCTAATAAAATAATATTTTTGCAAAACAAAAGTTCAATTTTTTTTTGCCATCATCAATTAAAACACTAATGTGTCAATCATTTAGAATTTTGGAGATTAACAAAATAAATCATTAATCAATACACAAAACCACCTCTTTCTCATCATTCAATAACAATTTCAAAATAAATTTCTCTTTCTTCCTCACACACTCCATCTCACTTCCTCTCTCAATCACTCATCGTCTCAATTTTTTCTCTGTTGAAGGTAGAAGTTTTTCTCCTTCTCTACAATCTTTTCTTCTTCTTCTTCTTCTTCTCCTTGATGTATGTAAGTACTTTTGTATGTTCTTCTTCTTCTTCTACCAGATGTAAGTTCTTCTTTTGTATGTTTTTTTTTTGTCATGAAGGAAGGTTTTCTGGTAGATCGTTCATCTGTTTGAGACAACAAAGGTACAATTTTTTCATCTTCTCTCGAACATTTTTTGCTTCTACCAGATTTAAGTACTTTTGTATGTCTTTTTCATTATGATGAATGAAGTTTTTATTCGAGATGGATGACATGTTTGAAGAAGACAACAAAGTTACAAGCTTTGTTTCTTCTCTCAGATCTTTTCTGCTTCTACCATTTTTATGTACTTTTTTATGTATTTTTTCTCTGAGGAATGAATATTCTTCTGTAGGATTTTTTCTACATCTAGAAGATGATAGTAATGAAGGTTTTCTTTCAAATGAATGAATTTCTCGAAGAAGACAACAAAGGTACAATTTTTTCGTCTTCCATACAAAGGTAGAATCTTTTCAGATGAATGAAGGTTTGGAGAACACTAGAAAGGTACGAGCTTTTTATCTTCTAACTTCTGTTGAACTTTTCTTCTTCTACCATATATAATTTCTTTTGTGGGAGATGGATGAACTGTTTGAAGAATGCAACAAAGGTCGGCTTTTTTTTTGTCATGAAGGAAGGTTTTGTGCTAGATCGATGATCTAATTCTGGAACACAACCAAGGTAGAAGCTTTTCTTCTTCTCTGGAATCTTTTCTTCTTCAAACAAATTTTAGTACTTTTGTAAGGCTTTTTTTTGTGATCGATGAAGGTTTTCTTTCAGATGAATGATGTACATGTTTCTAGACAGATGAAGTGTTTGAAGAATACAACAAAGTAGAAGCTTTTGTTCTTCTGTATACTAGATCAAAGTAATTTTGTATTTCTTTTTTGGTCAGTTAAACAAAGGTTTTATTTTAGATGAATCAAATATTTAAAGATAATAAATTTTATTCTCTACAAGTTTTACCTCTTCTACAACATGTATGTATTACTTTTATTTGAAGGTTTCATTTGAAAAAATTATTATATTATGATTCAATCTAATGTTACTTTTTCTATTCAGAATGTTTAGTTTGAAAAAGTTATTTAACTTAATTATTTATTATGTAGTCAACTTTAATAAAATGTGTGTAAGTGCAAGAATTCTCTTTACTTGCCAAGGATATGCAATCAATGTGAATAATCATACTATACACTTGTGACGGTTGAAAAAGCCATGATGACCATTTATATTTGTGAATCTATAACTTTTTATTAAAAATATTATTTTTTTTTGTATATTTATTGACTTAACCATAATCTTTGCTATTTAATAACTCGTGTAAGTGTTAGATATGCAATAAAAAAGACTTAGTGAGATATTTCCACAATAGTGAACTTTCAACTATTGTGCTCCATGGATCGCTAGGCGAAGTTCAATCCATATTGGTGATAATAACAACGTTTGTGAAGATAGGTCATGGTTTGAAAAAGTTTAGTGCCCTGCATTCATTAAAGGAGAAGGGTTTTGTTATTTTCAAAGTTGAGAGTGAAAAAAACAAGCATCCATGTAAAAGTTCCTTATAATTTACCATTATTTAAATATTTGTAATTTATCATCTTAAAATATCAAGTAACCTATCATTTTTTATTTTATATTTTATATACTTTCGGAAGAGTCATTAATTAAATTTTTAAGAACTTTAATGAAAGGAATGGATAAATGTTAATATGAATTTTTATATCACATTATATTCTTTAATAATATGAACTAAAGTCTATGTATGAAATTAATGGATAAAATTAATTATTAAAAATTAAATTGAATAAATATTACAAATTAAATAAATTAAATAAATAAATATTACAAATTAAATTTTTACCGACATTAATGCTTATCATATTCCAAGATTACAATTTCATTCAATGTAAACGTATTCCAAGATAATATGACATTTTGCACTGCTTAAAAAACATTGCAAAATCTTTTTGTATTACAAAATCTTTGCCAATTCCAACTCATGAAAACACATCTTCCGATGAATAGGTTTTTAAATGTAGTCGTAATAATATAAATTTTAAAAAATAATAACGGATAAATTCTTTAAAAGTATGTATCAATTTCTTTTATTAAGTAGTATTATTATTTTACTTAATAAAGAGAGTTTAAAATCCACAATCATGATGGCACTACTCAAGATATTGTTCCATCTCTTATAGGCTTTCATCATTGAACTTTTTCTGGTTCCAACATTTCAACACGTCATATTTATATTCATAAAATACATTTTTCCAATTTATTACCAAAACCATTTACATTACCAAGTTTGTGATCATCATATGTTTCAAATTTTGGTTGAATATTGCATTCACTAGTGCAGTAAGGGCTTTTTGCCCCGGTTATTTTTCTCATTTTGCCTCGGGTCTGGAACCGAGGCATATTGGGGTGAGGCCAAAAGGTACCCCTTTTGGCCTCGGTTGTTACCCAAAGCCATAGAGTCCCTTTTATGCTTCGGTTCTAAATGAACCGGAGCCATATGGTTCCTTTTCTGCCTCGGGTCCACGAGAACCGAAGCCATATGGTAAAAATATTTTTTAATTAAATTTTTCGTAGCATAGCACGCTCCTCTGTTCATCATCATAAATCGTTTTCTCCTTGTCCTCAGGATGATTACCATTGACAAAACCATTTAATTAACAAACAGAAATCAAACACACAGAACCATCACAACATCACTCCTACATTTCAAATCACCAACCACCTAAAACACATACTGACTTTTATTCTGGCACGGTGTTTGATTAGGAACACACAGCACATCCGTCCCCGTTGGGCAGCAAGAAGGATTCGTAACAGTGAAACCTGAAACAATGCAAGGAGCGTTCATTCAGATTGTTTCAATATAAAGACGAAGGGTAGAGTTTAAGAAAATAGAAATGAACCATTAGCAACGACTCCAAGGTTTTTGGTTGTGTTGTTTACAAAGATGAATCTAGAACCATCATCACCAAAAGGCGGAGAGAGTTTTTGAAAGAGCATCATCTGCCAAAAGAAGTCCCAGTTGTTTCCTTTCGGACTGCAGCTGGCATTTCCCCTGCTGTTTTAGCCACATTATCTCATGTTGCACATGCTGAATTTCCACCCCTAGTTGCTCCAACTGGTGAGTCTACAAAACTCCCTGTGGTGATGCCCCTTGGTACGGCAATGGCTACTTGTGCACAGTTGACGCAGGTTAGGTATGGTGAGAAAAGTGACAGCCTTGTGACATGCCGAGACACAGAAGTTCCTGGATCTGTTGCGGTGCGACCTAAGCGAAAATTGGACCATGCTTGGATGGTTTATTTATCGATAAATGATGACCTTTATGAAGGAGATGCATCCCAGGTGTGTGAGGCTCTCTTGACTCTACTGGTGGAAATCGGGGAGAAGAAGATGCATGAGTTTGCAAAGAAAGATGAATGAAGCATTCCAGTCTTGTTTTGGATATGGAGAAGGCAGTTTCTATCACTGTCGTCGTTTCCCAGGTTCCTCTCTCCGACGCTCTCTCATTGCTGGTTGTGCAGCCATTTTTGCCGCCGCCATAGCCCCCTCTCAGAACCCTTGGCTCCGAACCTAGGGGTTCCAAGTTAGCGTCCGAAACGATGGTCTCTCCCACATTCGTGATCGCATTCGAGCATCGAGCTTCGCATAGCAACGTCGGGGAGCTTTCCGGCAAGCTGAGCAACTTTGGCGCGTTTCAGTTCTCCATCGGGAATGACGGCTCCGGTGACTTGTTGGATTTGGACGAAAGTTCGACAGTGCTAGAAGGAACTAGAAGCTCTAGTATCGCTGAGTTTTGGGACAAGTCTGGGTTCGCAGAGAGAGATGGAGAAGATGTAGCGGCGCGAGGAAGAAGTAGAAGGGTTCGCGTTTTTGTGCCCTAATTAAATTATATGGTCTCGGTTCAATTAATAATCGAGACATATAGCCCTATTTGGCCCCGGTTCAGTGCCACCCGAGACCAAAGACGTAACAGTTAGTGGCATTTTTGAAATTTCTAGCCACGTTTTTGGCTTCGGGTCTGTTCAACCGAAGCATATAAGCGCCTTTTGGCACCGGTTTTTTTTTTAACCGAATCCTATAACCCTTTTGGCTTCAGGTTTTTCTTGAACTGAGGCATAAAAGTTACCTAGAATTGCAAAAATGCCACCGCGCTGTTATATGCTTCGGTTCCTTGCCAACTGAGACCTATAAGGCGAGGTAAAAATGCAATTCTGCACTAGTGATTACTAGAGATAGTGAAACCTCTTCTTGCTTTGTGTACTATTATCATTTTCTCAAGTATCATTTGGAGAAAGGTATTCACTCAATCTCTGTCAAAAACTTTTCACCAAAACGTATATTCAATAAAGAAGTATAGTTTTGCTTTTGGTTTTCTTTTACAAAATTATGTTTTTTATCCTTTCTTTCCATCTTTCATGAATGGCAGTGTCTTTTTCAATGTTTTTAAAGTTTTAAATATTGTTGATGTTTTGTTGATGCATTCCATGTTTGCAATAACTTTATCAGAAAAATCTTAATTGACAAACCAGAGTGTTTATGTTATCTTCTTCTTTTTATCATTAGGGTTTTTCATGTGTGATCAGGGTTTGTTGGAATTCAAATTTAGGTAAATATTTTCAAAATAATGAATTGCCAACTATTGTTCTACACGGACCAAAAGGCCAAATACCATGCAAGTTGTTGATAAGAGCTAAGTTTGTCAAGATAGGCGATGGATGGAAAATGTTTTATGATGCTCATGGGCTAAAGGAAAAAAAAAAATATGTCCTTATTTTTTAGGTTGACGATGAAAAGACAAACATGGATGTGAAAGTGTTATATAACCTGCCTGAAGAAATTTATCATCTGTAGTGAAACCATCCATGAACTTCACTTTATATTAATTTGCATTTATTTTGTATTTGTATGAAAAAAATTTATTTTTATGTTATATTATGTTTATGTCCTTTCATTTAGAAGTTTACTATACATTTCATTTAAAAAATTTATTTTTAAAACAAAAAAAAAATTTGAAAAGTTATTACTTGTAAAAATAACGATATCTTTTAGAAATAGCAAAATTATTTAAAATTGGAAAAGTAATTATTTTGAAATAAAACTTAATAATATTTTGAATTTCATCAATGTAATTAATGCCACACAAAATTGTCATATCATTGTCATTTCATTTTTTTGTAATTCAATATTTTTTAAATATAATTTGCAAAATGATGAAGAAATTTAATTTGCAATAATGATTAACATTTTTGTATTCCAATGTATATGATGATTTACATTGCTTAAGAAATTTTTTTCATCTTCCAACACATTTTGCAGGCAACTAATGCCACACCCAAGCCAGAAATGATTATCATTTCATATCAAATTAATTTAAATATTTATAAATTTATTTTTATTACATATTTTCTCTACTTCTACAAGAAGTTTTGATGACTATTGAAAGGTTATCACATTTCCATACCTATTTTCTATGTTGCACAAAACCTCTTATACATTTTCTACAATTATCAAACCTTTTGAACAAGACTTTTCACCAGCTAAATGGGATTCTTACAGACCAGCCTTAACAAAAGGTATGCACTTCATCTTTGATGGTTTTGAAAATTAGGGTTTCTCTATTTATTTCATCTCTGGAGAAAGACAATCATTTTGGAGAAAGTCGATTGTAGAAACATCTCTTTCTTCAACATTATTTTTTTTTAAATTAGGTTTTTCAAAAATTCTTACGCTTTAGTTTTCTTCTTCTATTTTTACATCTCTACAAACATTTTCCTCGCCCAAACATCTTTAAGATTTTGTTTCATAGTTTTGTCTTTGAATGCTTTTTACCTTTGTCTTTGCAGATCTGTAGTGTTTCCACAATAGTGTTATAATGACTACTTTACTGAGGAAACCATTATGTCAAAACTGCATCTCAAGATCTCTTAGTTATTTTTAAATATTGTTTTTCCATGCTTTCTGTTCAACATGACTAATTTTGAATCGTTTCCCATTTTTATGCAACCTTTGATTACATGCATTTGAACATATAATGGCTTTTGACCTTTATAGTTTTCACAAAAACATGTTATTGAAGCAATAATGTTTATTCGGCTCCATGCATTGTCAACTCATGATTCTCAAAATTTAAGAAAGTTTTCCCTCTTCCCAGTCTTCTTTCTCATTAATTATGGCATATTAAGAAAGTAATTATTTTTTGTGTCTAAATGCAGTGTCATATATCTATGTGCATTTCAACCCAAAGCTTGCTACATCTGCATAATTAAATCCTTCTACCATCAATTTTTTGTATTTTCATTTATAATTATAATTATAATTTTCTATTTTATTACATTTATTTACCTAATTTCTTGAAGAAGGTTTGTAAATGGTTTGAAAAGTTCTCACCTTTTGCAAAGTTTAACTTCCACAAACTTTTGCCTTTCGAGGCATTAACTATGAACAAATAAATTACGTTTTTATTTTCTAAATGCATAGTCATGTATTTATCTTTTCAACATTTCTACATAAAGCATATTATGATTTTTAATTTTGTAAAAATTTACATAGCTTCTTGAAGAAGCTTTGTAAAATGTTCAAAAGTTCTTACATTTTTCAAAGTTAATCTTCCACGAAGCAATCTCTTATTACTTAGAAATGAAGAAACTTTTTCTCTTCCAAGTTATTTATTAATATAAAGAAAGCAATTACTTTTGATGTCTCAATGCACTATCCTATATATATATATATATGTACATTACATAATTTTTAACTTAGCTTCTTGAAGAAGCTTTTACAACTTGGAATACCTACTTTCAACACATTTTTTTTTCTAATTCTGAAAGCATTAATTATGAATTTACTTTGCATGTTCCCACAAAATGAATTGATGTTAGAAAGAATATCAAGAATTTCTCATAATATGAATAATAGTTATACCAATAACTACAAATCAAAAACTTCTCACTTTCTTAAGAATTAATTTACCTATTGACGCTTGCATTAATAATTATTACATTAAATACAAATACTACCAATGATGTTTTGTGGCACTCAATGCACTTTCAAGCATTACCGTGTTATCTATAGGCAGTGACGGATATTGACCACAAAATTTGGAAGGGCCAAAGCAATTTAATTATTTGATTATTATGTTGGATCATTAGTATAATGCTTTAAAAAATAACTCCTCTAATTGGACAATTTGATCATTATGATGAATCGTTAGTACAATACTTCAAAATATGTATAGAAGTAAAATCTATCTTGTTTTTATCTTTACAAACAACTTCTCTTCTATCATTTTTAAAGAATGAATCTATGGTTTTATTCTTCATCAATATACTTTTAAAAAAGTTAATATTAAAAAATAATTTATCATAATCTAATGAAAAATTGAGAGAAGTAATTATTAAAAGAAAAATATATTATAAGCAAGTCACAAAATCGATTTGAAAAAACACATAATACATTATTTTTTCCTCTATATTAAAAAAAATGAATATACAAAGGTTCACAAAATAAAAAATAATATTAATAACTATTAAACTAATAGTTTATTATCAAGTGAGACAAGAGTGTTACCTTTTTTACTTCAAGGAAGAAAGAAAACAAATGACAAATGAGAGTAAAAGTAATGAGTTTGTGTCTAACTTCTTTTTTTCTTCAAAAACAAAAAGAAAACATATGAGGCTAAAAGATGAGTACAAGTTTGAGAAAACCTAAAAAGACAATGAAAAATAAAATAAAAAATGTCTTAATAAATATTTCTTTTAATTACTTTTTTGGTTTTTGTTTCCAAAAATGTAAGTCCCTCCTCTAGTTGATTTAGTCTCAATTTGATTTCGATTTTTTAGTCAAAATTTGACATTTTTTTGACAAAAACAAATATAAAAAAATAATTAAACCTAAATATTTATACTATTTATTATATTCAATTTTATGTTTTATTATTTATTAACATTAAATATTATGATTTATAAAAAAATTAAAAAAAAAACACAATTTAATTTCTATCAATTTTTAAAATATTACTTATAATTTAAAAAAAATCAAAATTTTAAAAATATATATAATTTTAAAAAAAAAAGCAAAAGTATATATATAATTTAAAAAAAATCAAAAATATTTGGAGGGGCCACGACCCTTCCCGCTCCTTGTACAATCCACCATTGTCTACAGGTTCAAATTCAACACTTCTTCCAAATCTATCCAGATACAATGCACTTCAAATATTTCTACATCATAATTGATTTAACATATTATAACTTATATTTAATATCAATTTAATTTTTTTAATTCAATATATTTGTAAACGCTTCAAAACCTCTCAATTTACCATACTTATTTCTTATCTTCCACCATCACCTAATGTACATTTAATTATTAAATTAATAGTCTATATTGTCCACCATTGGAATCTGAATTTTAAATAATTGAATTTGAATTTGAAACTTACTATTTTTACATTTTTTATGTACAATGCCAGTAGATGAGAATAGAAAAGTGTTGTTATATATCATAATTTGGTATTGGGTATATGATATTTTTAATTCATGAGTTTCTGAATTTAAATTTTCTAAAAAAATTTCAATTCCTATGTTTACAATTATTAAAAAATTCATATATTTGATTTTGAATAAAAAAAAATCATATATTTCACACTATCTATCTTAATTATTAACATAATTACTACAATCATAACTATAATTCTATCAAATAATTCTATTTCATTTTAACATTTTTTAAATATTAATGTTATGATTATTATTATTAATATTTTTATTATAATTATAACCTACTATTATATTATATTTTAATTTATTTCCTTAATTTTTTTATCTTTACTATTATTATTGTCATTATTACTATTATTAATTTAATAATTATTTATATTTTACTCAAAATTTATCTTTAATTATTATTACTATTATTATTTAATCAATCATTATATATTTTAATCAATTATTATTATTATTATTAATTATAATGTTAATAATATTAATTTTGTTTAATATTATTATTTAAATTAATAATTATATTTTAATCAATTATTGTTGTTTATGATTACTGTTTAGTTATGAATTTTATATTTATATTTTCACTAAATTGAAAATTTTTATTACACTTCATTATTTTACTTATAGAATTTATTGTAATATTAAATCACTTTTTTAATTATAATAATATCAAGTTGTAACATTCCATTTAATAAATAAACTTAATTAAATGAAGGTTTAATTACTCAGATGATATCCACTTTGGTACATGTGTGTCAATTTGGGACCCGCTTTTAAAAAAGTATTAATTACATCCAAACTTTTGAAGAAGTGCTTCAATTAGGTCCTTTTCAGACGGAGTTAGTCAACATGCCATTTGTCAGTCTGTGGTTTTTGTGATTTTTTTAATTTTAAATTTTTTTTAAATTTTTTGAAAAAAAAATGCCACGTGTTAGATCCCTGTGTGTAACACGTGGCATTGTCAGTGTCACGTGACATTGCAATGCCATATGTCAGTGTCACTATTAGATGTCATTGTGTTGATTTCGATTTAGTCATTGTATATGTCTTTTTGTTTCAATCTAGTACCTACCTACCTACTTATGTGTATCTGATTCAATTTTGTCCCAATTTTTTTAATAATTAAAATCCATTTTTTTATAAAATTAAGAGTAATTAACTATAAAATTTTTACAAAAATTAAGTATTTGATATTTATATTGTTTCTCTCAATTTCAGACCAAATTTATTATTTGTATAAAATTTTACTAATATTTTTTATTAAAAATGACTTTTTAACATATTACTTTATTAATTATTTTTTTATTAAGTACTCATGTTTTGTTAATTATTATTTTTTTTCCAAAATAGAACAATATTGTCTCTTACTAATTTTAAACCAAAATTTTTATTTGTCTGAATGTTATACTAATTTTTTTTTATTAAAAATGATTTAATAAAATGACTTTTACCAATAAATTTTAATATAAATATCAAATACTTAATTTTTGTAAAAATTTTATACTTAATTACTTTTAATTTTATAAAAAATGGATTTTAATTATTAAAAAAATTAGGTCAAAATTGAATCAGATACACATAAGTAGGTACTAAATTGAACAAAAAGACATATATAGAGACTAAATCGAAATCAACATAATGACATCTGATAGTGACACTAACATGTGGCATTGCAGTGCCACGTGGCACTAACAATGCCACATGTCACACACAGGGACCTGACACGTGGTATTTTTATTTTTATTTTCAAAAAATTAAAAAAAAAATTTAAAATTTAAAAAAATTTAAAAAAAATAAATAAAAATTCAAAAAAACCATAGATTGACACGTGACACATTGACTAACAGTGTTAGTCAACTCCGTCTGAAAGGGACTTAATTGAAGCACTTTTTCGAAAGTAGGGATGCAATTGATACTTTTCTAAAAGCGAGTACCAGATTTATACACCTGTACCAAAGTGGGTATCATCCGAGTAATTAAACCTTAAATGAAATACCACATATGATATAATATAAGGAGTCATAGAAAAGGAGAGGAATATATCTGTATCAACCATTACAGTTATCCAGGAATAGACTAGGAGAAAAATACTAGGCATACCAAGATGCCATGAACATAATTAAAAAGGTTCCAAAGGCTTGCTCATAAGTAAGGGATTACAAAATAATGAAAACTCTTCAAAAGTGGGCTCAACAGTGACCCCAACACCAAACCATGCCCAACTAAGTTGCAACATTCTCGTCGCCACTACGATCACCAGGAGTTCCCATACTTGCTCACAACAAGGGATTAATGATCATTGCAAAAAGGAAAAATCACATAAGAAGACAAACACAAGCAAGAAGGGTAAGCTAAACTAAAAGGTTTTTATCATACAATTAAGCATGCAATTTAAAAGTCAAGAATACATAAATCAACCAAGCATGTGATACTCAATTATCCGAATACATATAATCGGTCGGATTCACTAGATGCTTGCACTTGTGGTAGCCTTTACTGCTCTGTAGAGCCATTGCCAATGGGTTTCACCATACCACGCACAAGGTTAGCCTTCAAACATCTAAGGTCGTTATCCTGCCAAAGACTAGGGCTTCCTACTATTCTCACCACTTGAGTCAATACGCTCTACGTGAGACTAACTGACTCTTTAGAGTTTCAAGATGCAATCCTTACTTGAATCCTTACCTAATTATATGCTCTCAAGCATCACCACAAAACCTTACTAAGAGGTTCGTGAAATTACGTCCATCACATAAGGCACCACCATAAGATCTCACCAAGTGGTTCATGGAATTATGTCCATCATATACGGCACCACCATGAGATCTCACCAAGAGGTTCATAGAATTACGTCCAAATCATACCATAGGTTTATCATGCATATCACTCTCATGCAAATATACAACCAACCACCCAATCATGTTTCTTATGCATGCTCATACCAAGTTTATCAATTCCAGTCCATACCATCAGATAGGGTAATCCAACTAATTATACAACCAACAATCCAAACAAGGAAGAGAACAACCATAGAGCAAGTTCCTGCACTAGTCTCGCTCAAGCCATGGGCCCTCGCTCAGGCGAAAGAGATCTTTCACTCAAGCTACAGGCTCTCGCTTAAGCGAGATTGCCAATAGAGAGCCCTGCTGGTTTCGTGAGTTCTCGCTTGGGTGAGACCTTCTCACTTGAGCGAGACTGCTCTTCGCCCAAAGGTGGGGTCTCTCCCTTGAGCTGCAATTGAAGCGAAACACATCAGGCTCCCACGAGTTCTCGCTTAGGCGAGACCCTATCGCCTGAGCGAGATGCTTCATCGCCCAAAACAAAAACTCTCCGCCTGAGCGAGAGCTCGAGCAGAAACCAGGGTAAGGTTCTGTTATTCTCGCCTAGGCGATACAAGCTCGCTTGGGCAAAAATACCAGTCCTCGCCACTGTTCAAACAGACAGCAACCATACCTTCACTATCAAACAACATTTTAAGGTTTTCCAGGTAACCACAGCAACATACAAGCCAAATAAGCCCAAAGTAAAGCTAAAACAGGCGAAAAATAGTAAAACTATGTGAACCCTAACTACCCTTACCTAGACAGATGCTAGCGGAAAGCACATGCACTTAATAGAGGGTTACCACAACTCTAGGAACAAAGTTGTGAGCTAGAAATACTAACACCAGAACCAAAAAATGAGGTTACTAAGAGAACTTTAGTTGGAACCACGAAGAATAAGCTGGAGAATAGAAAGTATGAGTTGAGGACCAACTTAGATGGAATAGAACTAGAGTTTACTAGCTTGAGAGGAACAAAAGCCAAACCCTAGCAGAGCTTGTTGCTGCAGTTCTAAGATGGAGGAGGGGAACATTTTTCTGAAAACAGAAGAATGAGGGGGTTAGGGCTGAAAGTGGGATTTTGGGCACCCTATAGGCCAGCCTCAGGCCCAACAGATTAGGGTAGGCCCTTAAACATTGGGGCAGTAATAAAGTGAGCTTTACATTCTCCCCAACAACAAAAATTTTTGACCTAAAAAATTAAGACTTACAAGAAAACAAATGTGGATGTGACTTCCTCATATCCTCTTCTAACTCCCAAGTAGAGTCACCTGTCCTCTGGTCCTAGATGAGTTTGACAAGACTGACTAGTTTTCCTTGACGTTCCTCCACCCGACGATCCTCAAGAGCAATGGATGGTACTTCCATCGTAAGATCCTCTCTAATCTGTATATCCTCGGCTTCCAACACATGAGATGGGTCAAACATATACTTCCTCAACTATGAGACATGGAATAGAGGGTGAAGATTGCCCAACTAAGGAGGCAAGGCAATCTCATAAGCCGCAGGCCCAATCCTCCTCAAGATCTAGTAAGGCCCAAGAAACTTAGGAGAAAGCTTCCATAGGCAGATAGCCCTTCCCACGCTAGTGGTTCAGGTCACCCTCAAGAACACGTGATCTCTAGTCGCGAATTCTAAGGGTCTCCTCCTTCGGTCTGCATAGGTCTTCTACCTACTCTAAGAGGCCTGTAACTTATCCCTCACCATCTTCACCTTCTCTGTAGTTTGTTTCAAAAACTCTGGCCTAACCAACACTACTTTTCCATCTTGAGACAAACATATAGCGGTCCTTCACTTCCTGCCATAAAGAGCTTCATATGGCGCCATGTTGATGCTTGCATGGAAACTATTGTTGTAAGTGAATTCTATCAAAGGCAAAAAGTTCATCCCAAGCACCCAAATGATCCAGTACGCATGTCCTCAATAGATCCTCAAGCGACTGAATCGTTCTCTCCGATTGGCCATCAGTCTGGGATGATAAGCTGAACTCATGGTTAACTTGCTACCCAAAGCACCCTAAATGTCTACCTAAACCGTGAAGTGAACCGCTAATCTCTATCTGAAACTATGCTCAATGGTACACCATGCAATCTCACTATTTCCTTGATGTACAATTGAGCCAATTTGGCCATAGACATTCTCAAGTTCATTGCCAAGAAATGGGCACTCTTGGTTAATCGGTCCACCACAACCCAGATCGTATCGTGACCTCTAAAGGTTCATGGAAAATGTGTCACAAAGTCCATAGCTATGTTATCTTATTTCCACACCAGTATGTCCAAAGGCTGTAGAATTCCACCAGGCCTCTGAGGTTCTACCTTCGCCTTCTAATATGTCAAACATGTTGATACAAACTGAGCCACATCCTTCTTCATGCCTTGCCACCAGAAGGTCTCCTTAAGATCTTGATACATCTTAGTCATGCTAGGATGCAAGCTAAGACGACTCTTGTGTCCTTCCTCAAGGATCAACCTCTTCACCTTAGCATCTTCAAGTACACACACCCTGCCTCTAAATCATAGTACACCGTTACTACCCAAGGCAAACTCCTTTGTTTCATCTGACCCAAGCAATTCTCTCACCCCTTTTAAACTGGCGTCCATCAACTATTTTTCCTTAACTGAGTTCAGAAAGTCACTAGATATAGTCAGGGTACTACACCTAATGAACTCAGATCCCAACTCAAATTGCAGCTTCATATCTTTGAATTTCTCTAGCAGCTCCAACTCCTTGATCATAAGGTGTGCTGCATGCACCATCTTCCTACTCAACGCATATGCCACTACTTTCGCCTTTCCCGGATGGTACAAAAGTTCAAAATCGTAATCCTTCAAGAACTCTATCCACCTTCTCTGCCTCATGTTTAGCTCCTTCTAATCAAACAGGTATTTAAGGCTCTTATGATCACTGAATACGCAAAACTGGGCACCATAGAGATAATGCCTCCAGATCTTCAAGGCAAACACTACTACTGCTAACTCCAGGTCATGAGTAGGGTAGTTCTTCTCATGCACTTTAAGTTTCCTCACAGCATACGCCACTGCCTTCTTCTTCTGCATCAACACACCGTTGAGACCTTGATAAGAGGCATCACAATAAACCTCAAAGGGTTTACCAACATCAAGGATAACCAACATTGGAGCACTCATCGACCTTTACTTAAGCTCTCAAAAGCTTTCCTCACACCTATCAATCTAAGTAAAAGGTTGGTCTTTCCTGGTAAGCTGTGTCAGAGGTGCCACTATTTTAGAGAATCCTTCTATGAATCTCCTATAGTAGCCAGCTAAACCCACGAAGCTTTTGATCTCTGTTGTTGACTTGGGACTTTCCCACTTTATCACCGCTTCAACTTTTGCTGGATCCACAACTATGTCCTGTGCAGATATCACATGCCCTAAAAATTATACTTCTTCCATCCAAAATTCACACTTGGAAAACTTTGCATATAACTATTTCTCCCTCAAAATACCAAGCATTATCCTCAAGTGCTTTGCGTGTTCCTCCTGAGAACTGGAATAGATGAATATGTCGTTTATGAAGACTACGATAAACTTATCTAAGAATTGCCTGAAGATCTTATTCATGTAGTCCATGAATACACCTAGAGCATTGGTCACACCAAAAGGCATAACCACGTACTCGTAGTGTCTGGATCTAAAGGTTGTCTTTTGGGCGTCGTTCGCCCTCACCAAGATCTAGTGATATCCCGACCGTAGATCAATCTTGGAAAACACCAACGCCCCATGTTATTGATCCATCAATCATCTATCCTCGGGAGGGGGTACTTATTCTTGATGGTCAACTTGTTTAACTGCCTTTAGTCCACACACAAGCGTGAGCTCCCATCCTTCTTCTTCACCAACAACATTGGTGCTCCCCATGGCGAAGTACTAGGTAGTATAAACTGTTTCCCCAACAACTCCTCTATTTGTTTATTGAGTTCTACCAACTCCATCGAAGCCATGCGGTAAGGAGCCATCGATACTGGACCGGTTCCTGGTACCATATCAATAGAAAACTCAACTTCTCTACTCGGAGGCAACCCTGGTACTTCCTCTGAAAACACATCCTCAAACTCATGCACCACTGGTATAATTGACGTCTTTTCCTCTTTCTCCACCTTTAGATGTGTGAAGATAATGAAGCATTGTGCGCCGCCTTGAATCTCCTTCATAACCCCTTGAGAAGACAACAACTCAAGCTCCTCTGAGTTGAAGAACAATAACATTTTCTCCCGACAATCTATAAGAACGTGATTGGCAGAAAGCCAATCTATCCCCAAGATCACTTCAAAATCTTGTAGAGGTAGGCATATCAGATTTACTTTGAATATGCGTCCCTCTACCTCCATTGGACACCTAGCACACAAAGATTACGTCCTAATCAAACCCGACGCCGAAGTAATTACCACAAGATCAAACTGCAGTTCACACACCGACAGACCCAACTCTTGCACACAAGATTCAGACACAAAGGAGTGTGTCACTCCAGAATCATACAGCACACAAAGACATTTACTAGCAATCACACAATAACCCATAACTAGGTTACCTGAGCTTGCTGCCTCTGCTCCAGCCATAGCATACACCTTGCATGCTGCCCGAGGCCTGTTGCTTCCTCTCCTCTCCTGGTTCTAGGCTGGGGTCTGAACTGGGGTCCATGCCACTGCCCTCCCATGAGTGGGGCAATCCCTGCCAAAGTGGCCTTCCTTGCCATAATTGTTGCATCTCTTGAAGCCTACTAGTTTATGGCAGACACTCCTCATGCGCGGTCCTCTCTTCATGCCTAGGTTTGAACCCAAATGGTCCACCAACTCTCTACTGTTGGGGGTATTGAGCTTCCACCTCAACCTTCATCTTTTCCATGACTCTAGCCTTCTCCACCAAGGCTGCAAAATCCTTGATGGATAGTGGAGCCACCATCAAGCGAATGTCTCCCCAAAGACCATTCTCAAATTTCCTACACCTTCATTCCTCATCTAAGGGCATGGTGTAGAAGCGCCCGAGGTGTTTGAAGCTCTCTGCATACTCAGCCACATACTCGTTCCTTTGGGTCAGTTGGAGGAAGTCCACCTCTTTAGCGTATCTCACGCTATCAAGGAAGTACTCGGAAAGGAACTTCCTCCTAAATGCTTTCCATGTGACTAGCTCCTGCTTCTCTTCTATAATAGACTTCATGCTAGCCCACTAGTGTTCTGCCTCTCCAATAAGCATGTACTCTACGAAGGCAAGCCTGCTCTCCTCCCGACACATCTTGGCATCAAAGATCCTCTCCATGTCTTTCAGCCACTAGTCAACGACATCAGGACTGGTTTTTCCATTGAACTTGGCTGGGTGGTGCTTCAGGATGTCCTCCAAGCTCCATTCCAAGTGGAGAGGTTTTGGTTCAAGGCCGTAGATAGGGGTAGCGGTCATGCTCTCCTCCAACTATTGGAGGGCCTCCATGTGTTACCTCTGAGCAGCCTTAGAAGCCAACCTTGTTGCCACCATCTACTGCATAACCAATTGTTGTTGCTCCATAGATGCTTCCTGACACTGCATGGAAGCCTCATGCTGCTGCATCATAGCATTACTTGGAACCATAACCTCTATTGCCCTTGCAATATTTGGTGCATCGACCCGATGAGATTGATGATTTGTACGAGGAGGTGTCATATCACTTGGAACACAGGAAAAACCATCAGTCAAGCTTGATTAAACGAGAAACATAGCTAACAACACTAGGAAGACACAATGAAACCTTAGTAAGCACACAAGTCCACAAACTCTAAGGAATGAGAGCTCTGATACAATAAATGTAACATCTCATTTAATAAATAAACTTAATTAAATGAAATACCACATACGATATAATATAAGGAGTCACACAAAGGAGAGGAGTATATATGTATCAACCATTACAGTTTATCCACGAATAGACTAGGCACACCAAGATGCCATGAACAAAATTAAAAAGGTTTCAAAGGCTTGCTCATAAGCAAAGGATTACAAAATAATGAAAACTCTTCAAAAGTGGGCTCAACATTGAGCCCAACACCAAACCATGCCCAACTAAGTTGCAGCATTCCCGTGCCACTACGATCACCAGGAGTTCCTATACTTGCTCACACCAAGGGATTAGTGATCATCGCAAAAGAAGAAAACCACACATAGAACATACAAGCAAACAAAAAGGGTAAGCTAATATAAAACGATTTTTATTATGCAATTAAACATAAAATTTAAAGGTCATGAGTACATAAATCAACTAAACATGTAATGACCGACAAGCAAGACACTAAGACTCAATTATTTGGATACATATAATCAGTCGGATTCACTACATTCTTGGACTTGTGGTGGCCTCTACTGCTCTGTAGACCCATTGCCAATGGGTTTCACCCTACCACGCACAAGGTTAGCCTTCAAACATCTAAGTCCATTATCCTGCTAAAGACTAGGGCCTCTTTATACTCTCACCACTTGAGTCAGTACGCTCTACGTGAGACTAACTGACTCTTTAGGGTGTCAGGATGCAATCCTTACTTGAATCCTTACTAAATTATATAATGAGGCACTACCACGAAACTTCATTGAATTACGTCCTGACCATGAGGCACCACCATGAACTCCCACTAATAGAGATCATGGAATTACGTCTTGACCATAAGGCACTACCACGAAACCATCGTGGAATTACGTTCTGACCATGAGGCACCATCATGAAATCTCACCTAGAGATTCATGGAATTACGTCCTAAATCATACCAGAATCATGTTTCACCAACCAAGCATCAAGTAATCATGCATACCAATGTCATGCCAATATTTATAACCAACCATCCAATCGTGTCCCATAAACAAGATCATGCCAAACGCATCAATTTCGGTCTCATTATGTCATATATAATACATACAAGACAACGTACATGACTTTGTAAAGTAGCACACCAACCAAACATTAGAAAACATACATTGAACCAATCAACATTGTCAATCTCGCTCAAACCAAGGGGCTCTCGCTCAAGCGAGAGGAACCCTTCGCTCAAGCTACTAGATCTCGCCTGGGCGAGATTACAATAGTGGGCACGTCGAGGTCTCGCTCAGGCTAGTCCATCTCACTCAAGCGAGACTACTCTCGCTCAGGCGAGTGGACTTCGCTTAGGCAAGCCCTTGAAATAGAGAAAGGGTGAGCTACTGTTGTTCTCGCTCAGGCGAGAGCTCCTCGCTTAAGCCAAAGCTTTCATTTTGAGCGACCAACCTACTCGCCTAGGCGAGTTTAGCAGAACTCACAAGTTGCCCTGCGTGCCAAACTAGATTCAAGCCATTCCAGCAGTAAAAGCAACATATTTTCACACAACCAACAACATATATCAAGCACCCAACACGTAAAATCAACCAAATAGGCATATGAACTTGAAAATAGTAAAACCCTAGCTTCACTTACTTAGAAAATGCTAGTAGAATATCCCGACACCCAAGCAAATGAGCACGATAGCTTCCAGAGCAGACTCAAGAGCTGCGAACAGTGGCACAAAATGGAAACGGGGTTACTACGGTGAACCCTAACCGGAAACACGAAAAACAAGCTGAAGAAGAAAGAGTATGGGCTGAAGAACAACTTACGTGGAGTAGAAAATGAGGTTGATCTAACTTGAATATGAATGAGCTCCAAACCCTAGCAGAGCACTGTTTGAGGGAAAAGGAGAGGAGTAAGGTGGCTGCTTTTTGGTAAATAGGGTAGGATAGAAAGCCAAGAGGCTATAATTGAGCCTTTGGGGGCACCCTATGGGTTGGCCCTTAGGCCCAACAGATGAGGCTAGGCCCTAAAACATTAGGGCTGAAAATAAGAGTCTTACATCATTCGTTGATCATTTCTATTATTTTTCTTTCCAGCTACCCCTGATTTCTTATTTGTTTGTTTTCTTATATATAAATATTTTTCAATTTCTATTTTTGTTTTTCTTTAAGACATTTTCATTATACTTTATTTTTCTTTAAAATCTATGTTTTTCCATTATTTAACAATAGTAATAATATATTTCATTATTTTTTTTTAATTTTAATTTATATTTTTGTAAAAATTTAAATAAATTTAAAAATACGAACTGAAAAGCATACTAATCATTATCTGTTGTCACGTCCTATTAAATAAACAAGCTTAATTAAATGAAACATCACACTAGATAAAATAAAGAGCAGAGTTGCGGAGTATAATGTCACTCCTTACAAATATCCAAGGTACTAAGAATGAAATATTGAGGAACACCATGATGCCAATAACAAAATAGAGTAAAAGATCAAAAGTATTCAACATAAATGCTCAAGAAATAGACAATACATGGGCTACAACCCTAAAGAAAACTCAGAATAGCGGAATCCGACCCAAGAAGAACTAAGCAACAGAACCTTCACCACCTTGATGACCATGGCGAATTCTCGCATCTGCTCACATCAATAAATTGATGATCATCGCAAAAGGAGAAAACCACACATAGAACATACAAACAAGTAAAAAGGGGTAAGCTATAGTAGAAAACGACTTAGCATACTATTGCATACAATTTTATAGCCAAAGATACATATATCAACCGAGCATGTGAAGACTCGCAAATAAGACACTAAGACTCAAGACACGACTTATCCGGATACATATAATTAGTCAGATTCACCGGATGCTTGCACTTATATAATGAGGCACCACCACGAACTTCATGGAATTACGTCCTAAGTTTGAGGCACCATCATGAGCTCCTACTAACAGAGGTCATGGAATTACTTCTTTACCATGAGGCACCACCACGCAACCATCGTGGAATTATGTCCTGACAAATGAGGCACCACCACGAAACCATCTGGAATTACATCCTTACCATACCTAAATTCATGTTTCTTAAACCAACATAAAGTCATTACACATAACAATTCCATAACGACATTTATAATCAACCATCCCATTAATGTTCCATGCCAAGATCATTTCAAACTTATCAATTTCAGCCCATAAACCATTCATTACATGTAAAATCACTCAATTCAACTTTAACATTAGTAATCCAAACAATCAGGTGGCAAACATCAAAAAATGGAGAAGAAAACAGGACCTGGGCACATTCTCTCACAGTTCTCGGTCAGGCTAAAAGGCCTCGCTAAGGCGAGAGGGTTCTCTCGCTCAAACGAGCTCCTTTCTCCTAGGCAAGAGCTAGAAAAGTGGAGCAGTGCTACTCTCACATTCTCTCGCTTAGGCAAGACCTCCTTGCCTGAGCGAGATGGCTTCTCGCTTAAAATTGGAGCTCGTCACCTGAGCGACAGCTCGTGCAGCCTAGTGAGGGGTTTCTGATACTCTCGCTTAAGCGAGACCGATTCGCTTGGGCGAGAATATCAGATTTCCTCCATTGTTCACACAAGCCAACACAAAGATTCATCCAGAGCAATGCATAGTACATGTTCATATCATTTTAAACACCATTCATGCATCAGAAACACGAAACAAACCCCAAAATAGGCAACGATCGATTTAAATACGAAACCATAGCTTCCCTTACCTAGAAAGAGCTAGTAACAAACTTCGACACCTTAGCCAACGAACCTAACAACTCCAGGAGTAGACTCGAGAGCTAAGAACAATGGCATAGAAAGAATAACAGGGTTACTACGGGGAACCCTAACATGAACCACGAAAACAAGCTTAGAAAGGAGTGAGTACGATTCAAGAACTAACTTACATGAGATGAGAGTGAGGTTTTGAGCTAGCGTGAACAAGAGGGAACCAAACCCTAGCAGAGCTTCTGTTGAGAGCACAAGTAAATGTTTGAGAAACTAATTTTCTGAAAGTGAGCAGAAAATGAGAGTGCTAGGTTGGTTTGAGGGCTTTAGACTCCCTATGGGCCAGCCTTAGGCCCAACTGACTAGGACAGCTCTTAAACATTGGGCAGAAATAAAAAGGGTCTTACGTTCTCCCCAACAACAAAAATTTTTGACCTCGAAAATGAAGACTCACCAAGAAAACAATTGCGGATGAGACTTCCTCATATCCTCCTTTAACTCCCAAGTAGAGTCACTTGTCATCCGATCCCAGATGACTTTGACTAGACTGACTGGTTTTCCACGACGTTCCTAAACTCGACTATCCTCTAAAGCAATTGGTGGTACCTCCATAGTGAGATCCTCCATAGTGAGATCCTCCATGATCTGTACATCTTCGGCTTCCAACACATGAGATGGGTGAAAGACATACTTCCTCAACTACGACACGTGAAATACCGGATGGAGATTGGATAATTGAGGAGGCAAATCAATCTCATAAGCCACCGGCCCAATCCTCCTCGAGATCTGATAAGGGCCAAGGAACTTAGGAGAAAGCTTCCTCGAGCAGAGAGCCATTCCCACACCAGTGGTTCGGGTCACCCTCAAGGACATGTGATCTCCAGCCGCGAACTCCAAAGGGCTCCTCCTGTGTTCTACATACGCCTTCTGCCTACTCTAAGAGGCATGCATCCTATCCTTCACCATTCTCACCTTCTCTATAGTCTGTTCCAATAACTCTGGTTCAACTAGTACTGCTTCCCAATCTAGATACCAACACAAAGGGGTTCTACACTTCTTTCCATAAAGAGCTTCATATGGCGCCATACCAATGCTCGCATGGAAACTGTTGTTGTATGTGAACTCTATCAAGGGTAAACCTTCATCCCATGCACCCAGATGATCTAGCACGCACGTTCTAATTAAGTCCTCAAGCGATTGAATTGTCCTCTCAGACCGACAATCGGTCTGGGGATGATATGTCAAACTCATGGTCAACTTGCTACCCAAAGCACTCTGTAGAGTCTACCAAAATCGAGAAGTGAACCAGATCTCTATTTGAAACTATGCTCGACGATAGCCCATGCAACCTCAATATTTCCTTAATATACACTTGGGCCAAGAAATGAGCACTCTTGGTCAATCGGTCCGCTACAACCCAGATCATATCATGACCTCTAAAGGTACGTCGTAAATTGGTCACAAAATTCATAGTTATGCTATCCCATTTCCGCACTAGTATGTCCAACGCTTGTAGGATTCTACAGGGTCTCTAATGCTCTACCTTTGCATTCTGACATGTCAAACAAGTAGACGTGAACTATGCCACATCTTTCTTCATACCTGGCCACCAGAAGGTCTCCTTGAGATTCTGATACATCTTAGTCATGCCAGGATGCAAGCTAAGACGACTCTTATGCCATTCCTCAAGGATTAACCTCTTTACTTTGGCCTTGTCAGACACACACACTCTATCCTGGAACCTTCGTACACCATCACTTCCCAAGGTAAAATCCTTCGCTTCAAATGATCCAAGTTGTTCTATCACTCTTTTCAAACTGGCATCCAACAATTGTCTTTCCTTGACTGAGTTCAAGAAGTCACTAGATATAGTTAGGGTATTACATCCAATGAACTCAGATCCCAACTCAACATGCAGCTTCATATCTCTGAATTCCTCTAGTAGCTCCACCTCTTTGATCATTAGGTGTGCAATATAGACTGCCTTCCTACTCAAAGCATCTGCCACCACTTTGCTTTTCCCGTATGGTACAAAAGTTCAAAAATCATAATCTTTCAAGAATTCCATCCACCTCCTTTGTCCCATGTTTAGCTCCTTCTGATCAAACAAATACTTGAGGCTTTTGTGGTCGCTGAATACACGAAACTGGGCACCATAGAGATAGTGCCTCCAGATCTTCAAGGCAAACACTATAGTTGCCAACTCCAGGACATGAGTGGGGTAGTTTCTCTCACGCACCTTAAGTGGCCTCGAAGCATACACCACTGCCTTCTTCTCTTGCATCAACACACAGCCAAGCCCTAGATGAGAGGCATCACAATAAACCTCAAAGGGTTTACCAACATCAGGGATAACCAATATGGGAGCACTCGTCAACCTTCGCTTAAGCTATTGAAAGCTTTCCTCACATTTATTCGTCCAAGTGAAAGGTTGGTCCTTCCGGGTAAGTTATGTCAGAGGCACCACTATCTTAGAGAATCCTTCTACGAATCTCCTACAATAGCTAGCTAAACCCACAATGCTCTTGATCTTCGTTGCTGACTTGGGACTCTCCCACTTAACCACTGCCTCAACCTTGGCTGGATCCATCGCTATGCCCTGGGCAGATATCGCATGCCCCAAGAATTGCACCTCATCCATCCAGAATTCACACTTGGACAGCTTAGTGTATAATTTCTTCTCCCTCATAACACTAAGCACTAACCTCAAGTGTTCTGCATGTTCCTCCTGCGTCCTGGAGTAGATGAGTATGTCATCTATGAAGACTACGACAAACTTGTCCAAGAATGACCAGAAGATCCGGTTCAAGTAGTTCATAAACATAGCCGGAGCATTGGTCACACCAAAAGGCATAACCACATACTCGTAGTGTTCGTATCGGGATCTAAAGGTCATCTTTTGTACATCATCTGCCTTCACCAAGATCTGGTGATATCCTGATCGTAGATCTATCTTGGAATACACCGACGCATCGTGCAACTGATCCATCAAGTCGTCTATTCTCGGAAGGGGATACTTGTTCTTTGTCGTCATCTTATTCAATTGCTTATAGTCCACACACAGACGTGAACTCTCATCCTTCTTCTTCACCAACAACACTGGTGCTCCCCATGGCGAAGTACTAGGTTGAATGAACTACTTCCCCAACAACTCCTCTATCTGATTCTTGAGTTCCACCAGTTCCATTGGAGCCATATGATATGGAGCCACAAACACGGTACCAGGTCAATAGAGAACTCAACTTCTCTATTGGGAGGTAACCCTGGTACTTCCTCCGAGAACACATCCTCAAATTTTTGCACGACTGGTATGACTGACGTCCCTTATTCTTTCTCCACCTCTAGATACGTCAAGTCGATGAAGCACTACGCGCCAACTTGAATCTCTTTCATGACCCCTTGAGACGTTAACAACTCAAGCTCCTCTGAGTTGGGGAACAACAACTTTTCTCTCTCGACAATCTATAAGAATGTGATTGGCAGAGAGTCAATCCATCTCCAAGATCACCTCCAACTTTTTCTCTCGACATATCAGGTTCACTTTATATATGTGTCCCTCTACCTCTAATAGACACCTAGCACATAAGGACGATGTCCTGACCAAACCCGATGCTGGAGTAGACACCACAAGCTCACACTACAACTCACACATCGGCAGACCCAAGCTTTTCACACAAGCATATGACACGAAGGAGTGTGTCGCTCCAGAATCATACAACACATAACAATCTTTTCCAGTTATCACACAATGACCCACAACAAGGTTACATGAGCATGTTGCCTCTGCTCCATCATGGCATAAACTGTGCCTGCTGCCTGAGGCTTGTTGCCTCTGTTCCTTTGCTGGCTCTATGCAGGAGTCTGAACTGGAGGTCGTGTCACTGCCCTAGTAAGAGTGGGGCAGTCCTTGCCGAAGTGACCTTCCTTGCCAAATTTGTTGCACCTTCTAAAGCCTTCCATTTGAGGGCAAACACTCCTAACATGAGGGCCTCCACACCAGAAGCACTGTACCATGTTCTGCTGTGAAGGAAAACCCCTAGACCCCTGAGATTGATGGTGAGGTCTATCATACGGTTTCTTTCTCTCCTCATGCCTCAGTTTGGACCCAGATGGTCCACCAATCCTCTACTATTGCGGGCGTTAAGCTTTCACCTCAACTCTCATTTTTTACATAATTGTGGCCTTCTCCACCAAGGCTGCAAAATCCTTGATGGACAGCGGGGCCATCATCAGGTGGATGTCTCCTTAGAGACCATTCTCAAACTTTCTGCATCGCCACTCCTCGTCAAGTGGCATGGTGTAGAAGCGACTAAGGTGCTTGAATCTCTCAGTGTATTCTTCTACTGACTTGCTTCCCTACGTCAACTAGAGGAACTCCACCTCCTTAGCGTATTTGACACTATCTGGAAAATACTCCGAAAGGAACTTTCTCCTAAAGGCCTCCCACGTGACCGGCTCCTCCCTTTCTTCCATGATGGATTTCATGCCGATCCACCAATGCTCTGCCTCACCGGTGAGCATGTACACTACAAAGCCAATTTGTTTTCTGCAGTGCACATCTTTGCGTCAAAAATCCACTCCATGTCCTTCAACCACTGGTCTGCTACATCGGGGCTGGTTTTTCCATTAAACTTCACTAGGTGATGCTTCAGAAAGTCCTCTAAACTCCACTCCCAGACTGGAGGTCGAGGCTTAGGGCCGTAGGCAGTGGCAGCTACCTTGTTCTCCTCCAATTGGCGGAGGGCTTCCATGTGTTGTTTGTGAGCATCTTCAGCAGCCACCTTTGCAGCCTCCATTTGCTGCATCACCAATTGCTATTGCTCCAATGATATTGCCTGGCGTTGCATCAACGCCTCATGTTGTTGCATCATGGCGTTACTCTACTAAGTGATAGCCACCACCATAGCTTCTATCGCTCTGGCGATGTTTGGTACGTCGCCTGAAGAAGACTGAGGAGTTCTACGAGGAGGTGCCATATCACTAGCACATAGGAAAACCATTAGTCAGACTTGATCATTCAAGAAACTTAGCCAATGACACTAAAAAGACACAACGAAAGCTAAGCAGACACACAAGTCCATAGACTCTAAGGAACGACCACTCTGATACCATAAATGTCACGTCCCATTTAATAAACAAGCTTAATTAAATGAAACATCACACAGGATAAAATAAAGAGTAAAGTTGCAAAGTATAATGTCACTCCTTACAAATATCCAAGGTACTTAGAATGAAATATTGAGGAACACCACGATGCCAATAACAAAATAGAGTAAAAGATCGACAATATTCAACATAAATGCTCAAGGAGCAGACGATACATGGGCTACAGCCCTAAAAGAAAACTCGGAACAACGAAATCCGACCCAAGACGAACTAAGCAGCAGAAACTCCATCACCTTGGTGACCACTGGGAGTTCTCACATCTACTCACATGAATAAATTGATGATCATCGCAAAAAGAGAAAACCACACATAGAACATACAAACAAGCAAAAAGGGGTAAGCTAGAATAGAAAACGATTTAGCATGTCATTGCATAAATTTTATAGCCAAAGATACATACATCAACCGAGCATGTGAAGACTCTCAAACAAGACACTAAGACTCAAGACACGACTTATTTGGATACATATAATTAGTCGGATTCACCGGATGTTTGCACTTGTGGCGGCCTCTACTGCTCTGCAAAGCCAATTGCCAATGGGTTTCACCCTACCACTCACAAGGTTAGCCTTCAAACATCTAAGGTCATTATCCTGCAAAAGACTAGGGCCTCCTGCTACTCTCACCACTTGAGTCAGTACGCTCTACGTGAGACTAACTGACTCTTTAGAGTGTCAGGATGCAGTCCTTACTTGAATCCTTACTAAATTATATAATGAGGCACCACCACAAACTTCGTGGAATTACGTCCTAAGTATGAGGCACCACCATGAGCTCCCACTAACAAAGGTCATGGAATTACGTCCTAACCAAGAGGCACCACCATGCAACCATCATGGAATTACGTCCTAGTTTAGGATTTTTGGACTCCCTATGGATCAGCCTTAAGCCCAACTAACTAGGACAACCTTAAATATTAAACAGGAATAAAGAGGGTCTTACATCTCTAATAAAGCTTAATAAATACAATATGTAAAGCAAATGTTAAAGAATATATTATGCGGATTAAATGGCAGGGGAATGGTATTTTTTTCTTACATTAGCATACTTAATGGAAACATTTGGAATATTATATATTTAGGTTAAAAACAATTAGCCAATTATTTTTTCCATATTGCAATTTCTTGTGTTGAAAGACATATTCCAATTCCATTAGTTTCCTTCCCAAAGGAATCTCAACCTATAATGTTTCTCTTCCTAATATTTCATTTTCATTAATACTGTTACTCAAATCTAGCTATTAATAATAAAAATATTTTTCAGAATGAACAGATGATCCTAAGTCCATGCTTCAAAACTGTTTTCAAAAATTACAAAAAAATATTAAGAAATAAAAAATCTATTTCTAAACATAATCTTCTCTTACGTTTTTTAATTTTCAAAACAAGAATCAAATAGTGGAACATATTCTCAATAAATTCATCAAGCATTTTTTATCTTTTATTTTCTCATCTCGGGAATTGTTTTCGAAAAGGGGTATTCTGTGTTTCAAGATTGGATTTTTATATTTGAATGAATATCCTAATCGTAAAAAGTGGATTTTTTATCTACGGATCTAGCAAACTAAAAATTTAGATAATTCGATAAGATATCCCTTTCAAAAATTAACACTAATAAAAGACTTTTTTCCTTGTTTCAAAGAAATTCTCAAATCTTTTTCGTAGAATATATTTAGAAATATAAAACCAAAACACAATACAAAAATATATTATGATGCGTGTGAATAATCTAAGATTAACAATGAAAGAAAGAATAAAATCCCATAATGGAGCTTTTAGGAAGACAATACTAACGATTGATGGAGTTGAAACGATGAAGATTCATCCACAAACCAAAAAACAAGATATTGAGAATAATATGTTTGAAAAGAAGGATTCCATGCTGAAGCAATATACTTTGGTGTAGTGTTTGGGGATGGGAACATCTATTATATAAAAGAAAGTAACTTTATTCACAAGTGAATGATATTGACTTAATAGAATAGAACTGCTGGATGCAAAAAGTTTTAGATTCGATTCTTGCTCTTCCTTTTGCATCATGTCCTTAAAAACAGCATAACCCCACATTCTTTCAAACTTTATATTAAATAACTCCTTTAATGCTAAGGGACACTAGTGACATACTATTCCCTTTATTTATGCACAAAGAAAAAAAGAAACTATTTTAATAGTGACAATCCCAAATTACCATTATCTCAATATCTTTCAGCTGACATACTAGTATACCATCTTCCCCATCTTGGTATGCTGATGTAAACTTGTTAGTTTTGGGATTAATGAGTGGTTTGAGTCAATTAGTTTAACACCGTTCTTATTCTTATTAGTTTAATTGTTTTCTTCATAATAGTTATGAATTTTGAATTTGTGTACTTTTTGTAAGATGTTTAGTTTTTATCTTTTGAATATGGTTTTGGTTTGGTCTCTCACGGTCATGTACTTGTTTTTTTTTAATAATATAATTATGTGATGACAAATGATATAAACTAACTAAGATGTCAAAGTTTATAATAATTATAATATAATATTTAATAAAAAAAATATTATCTTAACTTGCAATTAAATAATTTATTCACAAAAAGTATGTCTAACGATAACATAGCAAAATAAATTTCATTATGTAAAACCCAAAATAATATTACTATATAACATAGTATATATTAAGAATTCAATTCTTTAAATATATATGTCAATATCGTTATAAATTGTCGAACATATATATAACTAGAATTTTCAAAAACTCTAATATTAACTTATTTAAATCACATCTAAAAGTCATACAATAAACAGAAAAAGTAAACTATCAAATATTAAGATCAATATATGAATAATCTTAACTTAGTATATCATAAATATAATAGACTCTATTTGGTTGATTTTAAAACACTCTATATCAACTGGCGAATCTAAGCTCAAATTAGACGTGAGATAGACAAACATTTTCTAAAAAACTTATATTAAGTATGTCTTATTGGAAATTAATACTTGACCATTCTAAGCACTTTTGATACACACATGAATCTCAGCCATACAAGCTAAGGTAAGTTCAAGTAATAATTGTAGTTTTTTATAACTTGATGTATTAATCTACATGATTCACACCATAAGTAAACCAAAAGATATCTCCTTTTATTTTGTAGACTCATGTGTTTAATACTACAAACAACATATGGAGTCAACATATCATCCTAGGTATACCACTTAACTAATCAAATTCTAACATATCATGCATTAAATATTTAATTATCAACATATATCTCAATACTCATATATAACATATGTATAAAAATTTCTAGTAATTTCAACCCATAAAATTAAAAAACGTATCATTTTAAAACAAATAAATTCATTGAGTGAGATCCATTAATCGAGTAATTTTAAATAGGAAATGATCTTATTACTTTAGGGTCAAGATTCATCGATTGAATCTATAGCGGAATTTCATATGTCAAGTGAATTATGTAAAACTAGAAATTATCCATCATTTCCCTAAAATAACCATTCCACCCATTCAAAGAAATTTCAAATGCACTAAATACCACATATAAGATGTACCACCCATTTAAATAATAACCTTAATTAAATGAAATGTCACTCAGAATAATATAAGAAGCAAAGTCATGGAGTATAAAAGCTACTCCTTACAGTTATCCCAGAATACTTAGAAGCAAACTAGGCACACCACGATGCCAACACAAACAGGATAAAAGTTTGACAGTATTCAACATGAAAGCTCAAAGAAACAATGTAGTACATGGGCTACATCCCGAAAAGAGAATTCGAAGAAGCGAGATCCAACCCAGAGCTAAGCAGCGGAGTCTCAATCACCCTGACGACCACGAGGGGTTCTCACATCTGTTCACATCAATAAATTGATGATCGCAAAAAGAGAAAACCACATATAGAAAATACAAACAAGCAGAAAGGGTAAGCTAGGGTGGAAAAACGTTTTATCATACAATTGCATACAACTTCATAGTCAAATATACATATATCAACCAATCATGTGATGACTCGCAAACAATACACTAAGACTCAAGACACAACTTATCCAGATACATATAATTAGTCGGATTCACTAGATGCTTGCACTTGTGGTGGCCTCTACTACTCTACAGAGCCAATTGCCAATGGGTTTCACCCTACCACTCACAAGGTTAGCCTTCAAATATCTAAGGCCTCCTGCTACTCTCACCACTTGAGTCAATACGCTCTACGTGAGACTAACTGACCCTTTAGAGTGTCAGGATGCAATCCTTACTTGAATCCTTACTAAATTATATAATGAGGCACCACCACGAACTTCGTGGAATTAAGTCCTAAGCATGAGGCACCACCATAAGCTCCCACTAACAGGGATCATGGAATTACGTCTTGACCAATAAGGCGTCACCACGCAACCATAGTGGAATTACGTCCTAACCAATGCGGCACCACCATGAGATCTCAACTAGAAATTCATGGAATTACGTCCTGACCAAATGAGGCACCACCACGGAACCATCGTGGAATTACATCCTGACCACACCAAAATCATGCTTCTCCAACCAACATAAAGCCAATATACATACCAATTCCATATTACATTTATAACCAACCATCCCATTCTTGTTTCATGCCAATTCATACCAAACTCATTAATCCAGCCCATAACATCAGAGTTTTCATGCGTATTCACATACTTCATACTTTAAATAGAGCAAACTAGCCAATCATACAATCAATAACAATCAGGTGAGAAAATAGTGTGATTTGCATCAGGTCTCGCTCAAGCTAAGAACCCTCGCTAAAGCGAGAGGATTGGTCTCACTTAAGCTACAGACTCTCGCTTAGGCGAGACCGCGAACAGAGGCCCTGGGAGGTTTTGCAAACGCTCGCTTAGGCGAGGCCATCTCGCTTGAGCGAGTGCTCGAGTAAAACTCCTGGGCGAGCTTCTGCTACTCTCGCCTAAGTGAGACGAGCTCGCTTGGGCAAGAATAGCAGTTCTCACTCAGTATGCCAAGCCTGCAAAACCATATATACATCCAAAACAACAACCAATGCATACTCATTCCATCGTGAACACTACACAACCACAAAAAATGCAGAACAAAACCCAATACAGAAAAAATGAATATAAAACACGAAACCCTAGCTTCCCTTACCTGGAAAGAGCTTGTAACAGACCCCGACACTAAACAGCGGAGCACAATAGCTCTAGGGGCAGATTCAAGAGCTAGAAAAATAGTGGAACATATTTAAACGAGTTTATCAAGACGAACTCTAGTTGGAACCATGAAGAATAAGTTGAAGGAGAAATAGCATGAGTTGAAAACTGACTTACGTGGAGCAGAAAATGATGTTGAGCTAACTTGATGAGATTCAAGGGCTAAATCCTAGCAGAGTGTGGGTGCTATTCTAAGAGAGGGAAGGAAAAGTGTTTTCCTGAAAAGTGGCAGCAAATGAGGGTGCTAGGCTAGTTTAGGGGCTTTGGACACCCTATGGCCAGCCTTAGGCCCATCAGACTGGGGTAGGCCCTTAAACATTATGGTTGAAAAAAATGGGTCTTACATAAGACATAATTTTCCTGTTATAGCTAGTATTGCTCAATTTGAACATATCAACCTCTTTTAAAATGTAAAACTAACAAAACATGATTAACACCATTTCATTGCAAACTATCCAAATTAGTTTCAATAATTCTAAGAACAATAATTTAAAATAGTCTTCCTTACCTTAATTCACTTTACCTTTAGGAATTTTCTCCAAAAGCTTATAAACATCATAACTTTCTCCATTAAACTTATTCACCAAGAGAAGATATCATTATAAATCTAAATTAATTGAGATGCATTTATCTCTTGGCTCTTGTAAGATCCGAGAAAAATAAATAAATAAATGTTTATTTAATTAATGCGAGGTCGGAAATCCCTAAGTTAATTAATGTAGAGAGAGAAGACAAGGGATAATATTAGATCAAATGGTTAAGAGTACTTGACTATTATGAGAAGACTTGGGTTTGAGTCTTGTGGATGCCAATTGTGTGTTAATTTAATTGTTTTATTGTTTTGCATGTATGCTTGATCACAGAGCAGAAGGATAAAAGCATAGATAAGTATGAATTACCATGAAACATGAATTGGTTGAATGGTTGTGCATTGGCTTGGTAAATGTGTGGATGTGTGTTTGATCGTTGATTGATGCAAAATAGGTTCCTTTTTACTTGAATTATTTTTGGATGCACTGAGGAAGAACTCAGAAACCCTAACCGTCATAAGGGGCAACTGGGAGGGCCGTAAAAACATCTAGTAATGGCTCGTGAAGGAGCATTAAACCCAATTTTAATCATTTTCGTTTTTTCACTAAGTGAATTAAAGTAAGCGTTGGGAAAGTGAGAATAAGAGGGGAAATAAGGAGAAAGGAAGACCTTTTGTTATACACAAATAATCTGCACAGGAAAAGGTAGTTGAGAGAAAATTTGGAGGCAATTGGAGTGGGAAATAGTAGGAGCCAAGGAAGTGGGACACATTGCTATCACTAAAGAACTTTAGGACGGTGCTAATTGAACAAAGGAGTCTAGGTTAGGGGAGTTGTACTTTTTGTTTTGTGTTTAATTATATGATTCTAGATTGAATAAAATGCATGTGGTCCTTAGATTCTACCAAATTTGGGTAAATTGTTCATATTTCTGGAATTTTCTAAAAACCACCTGGCAGCATTCAAAGACCTGCCTAGCGACTCATGCTTCCAGAACCCATTTTCTAGGTTTCCTATGACCCGCCTGGCGGCTATCTGCTATCCACCAAGCGATGCGAATTGGATTGCCCAGTTTGCTGGTTTCTCGGGGTTTCTTAGATGTTTGGGAAACCTGAATTGGATCCATATGTATGATTGTGTGAATTTTCATGTGTTTAAATGTATGCGAGAGAATTTCTTAATGATAATTGTATGAGTAGTGGCATGGATGGGGTGAGGGTTCATGATTGGACTTAAGATTGATTGGAAATCAATATTCTATTTGATAATTGTGGTAAGAGAGGGTTATTGAGTTAATTGGAATATGTATAAAAGCGGGAAACCCAATCGTATAATTTTCTGGGGAAATTGCATGATAGGAACGAGTAATTGGGAATTTAGGATTCGTACAGGTGGAGGAAAATTTGGAAAGTGCCCAAAATTACATGCACCGCCTAACAATACATGAACTGTCACTAGGCAACACATCAGTGCAGATGTGCACTCTATTTCGGATTCGTGTTGGGTGTTTTGGGGGTTATATGTAATTTTATGTGAATAATATCGAGTAATGGGGCAGAGAGTATTGGGAAGGAAATACATGTATGCAATGTGAGGACCTAAAGATGACCATATGATAATTTGATTTAAAGGGAGTAAAGGGATGTTTTATTTGGACAGTGGTGTTGTAATAGTATTTTTTTGGAGCATTTTATGTATATGCAAATTGTTCTGTTGGTTGGAAATCAATAGGACATGTTTTACTTGGTAAAGGAATATGTGTGTAGTGAATTCTATTAACATTTAAGTAATGGAATGATCTCAAATCGTGAATTCATTAGATGTATGAGTGTGTTGAATTGTGATTCAGTCATGCTAATATGACTGCATAAGTGTGGTTAATGTTTTGGATTGCATTGGTATTGATTGGGTCCATTGGGGACCTGTCCAAAGTGCCAAAAACCAGTAGTACTAACGCTACTTGTATGGCACCTGGCGGCTAGGTGATAGTGGCCAAACGGAGACCACTAAAAATCGCACGGTACCCAATGGTGAGGATGGTTCCACTAAGCGACCACTGTCAAACAGAGTTCTAGAAGTGTGTGGCGCCTAGCGACGTGTGGTACCCGCCCGGCGGTCCAGAACCAAGTCTCGCCTAGCTACACTGGAGATGCGCCAAGTGGTGATGCGTGCAGAGTTTGGGTTGTGATGAGTGATTCTACACAACTTTGGAAGAAGGCCTTGAGGAGATGACTTGTTGAGGGCCCTTTACGAGTTGTAGCTTGTAATGAGGGTTAAACATGTGACCATTTTAGGTTGGAGCTTGATGGTATTAGAATTCCAATATCATTTTCCTTAACTCCTCTATTGAGGAATGAACATTTTATTTTTGAACTTGATAAGTCCATTAGTGTCTCGATAAAATTCCTAATTCCCACCTTTTTCATTTTGTTACTTGACGCCTCGCAAAAGGTGGCTTTAGAAGGGGGTTGAATAAATATTGTACAATACATACAAGGATTTATACTACACCTTCATCTCAGACTATATATGTTTAGTCTCTTAAGCAACCTGCTTAAGAAGTTCACTATAAATCTATTGACTAGCACGAGTATTAACCTCTCAAAGGTACAACGAGTATTAACCTCTCAAGGTATTATGAGTTCAACCCGCCCTAGAAATTACCAATATAAACCTCTCCAGTTTATAATGAGTTTAACCTCTCAAGGTATCCTCCTCAATCTTCCCCTAAGATAAAGAACTCACAATTATAATGATCAAAATAATCTTTCATGCAAGAGAGTACAATCATACTCACAAGTTATACTTCACTTTATGAAAGATATTACAATGTGTATCACTCACTAGAATATCACTCTATTCAAAAATGAATTTGACTCTAACGCTCACAGAGTATTCTCTCTTTCTTTCCTCTTCAAAAATATATATGACAATGTATCAACACTTCTAACTTTTCTCTTGCATTCTTCTTTTCTTATCATCTAGATCTTGGTTGCATTATTCCATTTGACCATTGATGTATATTCAATTGAGGATTATCTTTAATATTTTCTTCTTTCTTTATTTAGAAGTTCTTGATATTGCATTTGGAGTGTATTACTTCCTGTGGATTATCACTTCTTTTCTTTTTAGTCATTCAACAATTTGAATTTCAAATTGTAGCTTCAATCACTAACACAAAAAAGTCTTTTAACGTCCGATATTTTCGACCTTTGATGTCTACCCAAACATTGACGTCGTACTAGGTGACGTCAAAATAACGTCAAAAAACAAAACAGACGTCACTTAACGTCGGGGCAATAGGGGTCCGATGTTATCCAACGTCAGGGCCAAAAGCAGCAGACGTCAATTTTCGCGCTAAATGGAGCCAAAAAACAAAGCAATTTGACTTCTGTTGGGCTCTGACAGATGTTAAATAACATCGGCCATAGTAATCTCAGACGTTAAATAACGTCTGTCAGAGCACCACCAGACGTCAAACTGCTCTGTTTTTTTTTAAATTTGATTGTTTTTACAACATTCCCACACCTAAAAATCAGCAAATTCCCAGAACAGTTTCATAATAATTTCAGCACAATTCTGAAGTTACAATTATATCTAATAACACTTAAGTTTTAACATATATTCTAAACTAATATACACAATTCCCATGAATCTTTTTGCTTGTTACACGAAAAATTACAAATAAAATAAACACATACCAAAGTCATAAGTTGACATACAGTAAGTTGACATACATAAATTAATAACTTTAAAATAAATGAGTTCTAACCTTTGGATATAATACTTTAAGTTGGCCTCTAGGCTTACTCACAATTCTAATGAAATTTTGGAAACATAAAACATATGTTACTTTTTATAACTAAGTAGATACATAGGTTAGGATTGAAAAAAAAAATCATACTTACTCTTGTAACATGTTTTTCAAAGCAGGTCAAATCTTCCTATGGCATAAATAAAACCATACAACCGTGAATTGTCTTGGAATGATGACACATAGTTGCCAATGATACCTACCATCAATCACAAGTACTTAGCAGAAATAATTAATAATACTTCATAAAATATTACTAGAAAAAACACATACGCATCAATGTATGGCGCAAAGTAGATCTCTCTATTTGACTCAACCATCCATGTTTGCAAATAAAGTTTGATGTGGGTCATGTGAGTTTCCCGAAGGTTGAATGGTTTGAGGTTCAATGAATCCATAGATGGAAGATCAACCTTGGTCCACAATGAATCCATAATAAATATACATACATAAAATAAAAATTAATGCAACAATAATATTAAAAAATCAAATACAATTAGTCTAATTTTACAAATAACAACAAATATTTGGTTCAAAACACCTAAAATCAATCCATAATCAAATCCCAACAAGTTTGCTGGTGAAAAACGTTCAAAAATTACCTGAAGGAGCTCGGAATGGTGGTCGCTGACAGAGAAGCTTCACGAAAAATTGGTGGCACGATGAAATAGTTAGGGTTTCTGCATTTCACGCAGAGAAAACCCAAAAATTGACGTCGGGGCTGCGTGGTCAGACGTTACTTAACATCGGTGCAGAGGGGGTCAGACGTTAAATTAAGTCGGGGCAGAGTGAGTCAGACGTTAAATTAAGTCGGTGGCAGAGAGCTCAAACGTTAATTTTTACATAACGTCGGGGTACTGTGGGTCAGACGTTAAATTACGTCTGTGTGGGAATGGGTAGACGTTAAAAAAGTCAAATAATTTACAAAAATGTCACCGGTCATTTTTAACGTGGGACTTTTTCTGGACAGAAGTTATAAGTCTTTTTTGTGTTAGTGAATCTTTTGGAGATTCTCTTACAATCTTTGATATGTATAGTCTTTCCCTTTCTCGTGATTGATTTGTAAAGATATGATAGCATTAGGGATCTTCAATCAGAGATAATTTCCTTTTATAGATATCCAATCATCTGTCATATTCTTTAGATTATAACTTCAATCAATTCTTGAATCAAAATATCTTCAAATAATTTTGATTATTTCATAGCAATTCTCTTAATTGATTTGATCATTTATTTCAACATTCAAATTTCTTTGATCAATTCAGAGACTTGATCTTCATATCACCTTGTGATTTGATATTTCTCTTTTTGTGCTATCTGAAATTGACTCGTCTAATGCATGTCTTCATTTAACTTAGTCATTCTTCCATTAGAGTGGAGTCGTATAATGGAAGTACAAGTTTAATATAGATATTCAACATTTAGCTTCATGAGTTGACTTTGACTTGTCTAGCATTAATACTCCTTTAGTGAATATATTGGCTCGTCGAACGCTTTGCTTTGACTTGTCTATTGCTTGTAGGAGTTTAATGCTTTGCCTCATTACGTTTACTCATCTATTCAATGATCTTTTCATCTGAGTTCAATGAGTCTACACTGTTGGAAGCATATGGTGACCTTAGTCGTCTAACAGCTTAGTACTCTTAGGTCATCTAACACCTTGAGTCCTCTGGTCCAACTTATCACTCATTTATTTAGCACTTCTGATTGAAAATTTCTTACCAATCTTCAAAGCATTTAAAACTAAGCTTTTAAGATGTACATCCATTGCTAAATTTTATTTTTTGAACTCTAACACCAATTATCATTCTTTCACCATTATGGCTATATGTGTAATGATTTTTTACTTAACACGTCTACAACATTTTGTTTTTCCAGGGTGGTAGGATAACTCAAAGTCATAGTCCTTCAGAAAGTTCATCCACCTCCTTTGTTATGGAAGATCCTAGATAATTATAACAATTGATAAAATAAACAAAATGGGGTTGTAGCTCAGTTGGTTAGAGCACTCAAAATGGGTTAGAGCTCTCTTGGTCAAACTTTTATTCCATGCAAATTATGATACAAGGACTGGATACATGCCTCATATGCTAACTTTTAGAAAATAGAAAGTTAGGTATTTCTGAAAGAATAACATGCCCTAGAAGGAGTGTTGAATAAAGCCTTAAATAATTTCTTGCACAACTTAAAACTACAACGTCTTGTATCAAAATAGATCAAACACACAACAAATTTTATATTGATTCACCCCAAACCTTAGGTTACGTCCAATTCTCCTTTAAACACAAGAGGTTCCACTAATCAAAGAAATGATTATAACAAGCACACCAGACTCTCCAAGTTACACAAGTACACAAACCCCTCTAGGTTACATTTATTGGTGCAAGGTGGCTCTAGAATAGGGAATGAATAAAGCTAGTAGACATTTTAAAATTATTTTGTGCTAACATACTATTCTAGATAAAATAAAAATAAGAAGTAAGGTAGAGAAGAATGCTCACAAATATTTATAATGGTTCACCTCCATTGACGCTACGTCTAGTCTCTTAAGTAACATGCTAAAGAAGTTCACTAATGAAAACCCTTGACTAGCACGATTATCAACCTTTCTAGGTTACAACGAGTATTAAGCTCTATAGGTATCAAAAGTTTAACCATTTTAAGGAAATACAAGTATAAACCTCTTTAGACATCATTCTCAATTTCCTCCTAAGATATATAACTCTCTATTACAATGATCAAAATAATCTCTCACACAGTGGAGTACAATCATGTTCACATGGTATAACTTCACTTGGTGAAGGATATTACAATGTGTATCACCAACCTAATATGACTTTATACAAAATTGAATATGACTCTAATGCTCATATAGTATCTCTCTTTTCTTTTCTCTTGAAGAATTGATTTGACATTATTTCAGTAGTTATGTATTTTCTCTCTTGTTATCCTTCCTCTCTTCTTCATCTAAGTCTTAGTACATATAGTCGCATTATGGCACTTGACTGTTGATGCATATTTAATTGAGCATATCTTCAATATCTTATTTTTTTTCTTCATTTGGAAGTTCTTGATATTACATTCAGAGTATATTGCTTCTTGTGAGCTATCACTTCTTTCTTTTTTTAGCCATTCAACAATTTGAATTTCAAATATAATATGTTGTGGCTTCAATCTTCTGGAGATTCTTTTGCAGTCTTTGATCTATAGAGTCTTTCTTTTTCTTGTGATTGGTTGGTAAATATATGACAACATTTACAAATATTCAATCAGAGAATGTTTCCTTTTATATGATCAATCATCTTTGATATTTCTTCAGATCAAATCTTCCATCAAATCTTCAATTAGAATATATTTTAATAATGTTAAGTCTTGCTACGCAATTTTCATAGCTTGCTAATATAATAATCTCTTGATTGATTTGATCGTTAATTTCAACGTTCAAATTTCTTTGATCAATTCAGGCTTGATCATCATATCACCTTGTGATTCGATATTTCTCTTTCGTGCCATATAAACTTAACTCATATAATGCTTGTCATCATTTAACTCATCTAGTCATTCTTCCATTGGAGTCTTCTAAAGGAAATACTCTTCTAATAGGGATATACAATATTCAACTTAGTGAGTTGACTTTGACTTGTCTAGCATTGATACTCATTTAGTGTCTTTGTGTGCTTATGTTAACTCGCCTAACGCTTTTCTTTGAATTTTCTACTACTTGTAGGAGTCTAATTCCTTATTTTATCACATTGACTCGTTTGGTCAATTATCTTGTCAACTAAGTTCAACATAGTCTGCACAGTGGAATGCGTCTAATGACCTTTATCGTCTAATAGCTTGTGACTCTTCTAACTTGCACGTTTGATCGAGCTTGTCTAGGTTTCACTTTCATTTGTGTTTTCTTTAGACTTTAACCTTCATCTTTCATTTGTGTTTGCTTCAGACTTCAATTTGTCATGGATAGCAAAGGCACAAGTAGCACAAAGAAGTATGAAGCTTAAAGTTTGAAACAAACATGAAATATAGTGAAGCATAGACGAGCTCAATCAAAGTGTTGAATAGATGGGTCAAACGCTAGATTAAACGACTCAAGGCATTAGAGTACTAAGGTGTTAGATGACTAAAGTCACTAAACAACTCCAACAATGCAGACTCGGTCAACTCAATTGACAAGATCGCTAACCAGGAATATTAATATAATGAGGCAAAGCATTAGAGTCCCATAAGAGTAGACGAGTTAAGTAAAAGTGTTAGACAAGTCAAAGCAAGTACACAAAGGCAATAGACAAGTATCAAAGCTAGATGAGTCAAAGTCAACTCATGAAGTTGAATGTTGAATATCCATATTAGACGAGTACTTCCATTAGATGACTACAATGGAAGAATGACTACATGTGTAAAGCAAAGACATGCCTTAGACAAGTCAGTGTCAAATAAGCCTTAAAGAGAAGTATCAAATCACAAGGTGATGTAAAGATCAAGTTTACTTTGATCAAATAAATATGAACGTTGATATTAATTAAGAGATTATCATATTGTCAAACTATGAAGATTACGCAACAAGGCTCAACATTATTAAAAGATATTCTAATTGAAGAAACTATAAATGCTTATTGAATATTTGATTGAACTGGTATTAAAGGGAATATTCTCTAATTGAAGATTGCTAATATTGTCAAATATTTATCAATCAATCACGAGAAAAAGAAAGACTTTGTAAATCAAAGACTACAAGGGAATCTCCAGAGGATTGAAGCCACTACGCATTATATTTGAAATTAAAATTGTTGAATGGTTGAAAAGGAAAGAAGTGATAATTCACAAGAAGCAATATATTGTGAATGAAATATCAAGAACTTCTAAAAGAACAAAGAAAAAGATATTAAAGATATTCTCAATTGAATATGCATCAATGGTGAAATGGCACAACACAACTATAAGTACCAAGAGCTAGGTGATGATGACAAGAAGAAGAATACGAGAGAAAATATTGAAGTTTTGAAACATTGTCCTATCAAGAGAAAGAAAAGATAGAATAATCTATGAGCATTAGAGTAAAATTTGTAACATCCCTAGGGAATATTACTTAAAAAATAAATATTAAAATAAATATTTACATTAAATAATCATCTCGATAAAATTCCCAACGCGGGAAAAATTTATTTCATTAAGTTTTCGCGCCAAAACTCATAACTGGTTCATAATTCATTACAAGTTCCCAAAATTTGCATTTAAGCATAAATTACAATTCATCAAAACCCTAGCGCTACTCCCATGCTAGCCCCTCACTCCGCAATTTGAACATCCTCAGCACCACCTGCATCAACATCTGCTCCCGTGTAACGAATTACACGATCATCGCCACACACAAACAGAAAGGGTGAGTTGAGAAAAATAAAATAACAAGAATATAACCACAAGATAGTTCATTTACCCATCTTAATCATTATCTATAAATCTTGGCCAAGACCTTAACCCCAAGACTTAACAGTCTTCAAGTCATACAATTGGTTAGCCTTGGACTCGGGAATCTGATGCTCACACGAACCTGCCCGCTCGTGGTCCTGCCTCTACGAACCTCCCCGCTCGTAGTCCTGCT
>Ga0214545_1000077_pt1 | contig 102966 bp, 47 predicted proteins | sample CNSS4metaG_FD_160064 | JGI IMG/M metagenome (GOLD analysis project Ga0214545, IMG submission 160064) | Root nodule microbial communities from cowpea collected in UCLA plant growth center, Los Angeles, California, USA - CNSS4 | ecosystem: Host-associated > Plants > Roots > Nodule | place: USA... | reverse complement strand
AGGGAATAAAGTTGAATTTTGTTTTTGAAACTCAACTAATATTCTAATTATTTTCTATTTATTTTTTTCTTGAAAAGACTTTAAAAATTATTCATATCTTATTTTTTTGTTTCCATCGTCTTCATCTTTCTAACGTAGTGTTCATTTGTGTGAATAGCATTGTTCGTGTGTATTTGCACAAATGGATTCGTGGCAACGCGTATGTTCTTTTTAGCAGATATGCATGGATTTGCAGGCGCGGATTTACAAAATCCATTCCACATTCCATCTTTGCTTATATGCCTAGATTTAAGTGTATTATAGGTAAGTTTGAAATTTAAATTTAGGGAATAAAGTTGAATTTTGTTTTTGAAACTCAACTAATATTCTAATTATTTTCTATTTATTTTTTTCTTGAAAAGACTTTAAAAATTATTCATATCTTATTTTTTTGTTTCCATCGTCTTCATCTCTCTAACGTAGTGTTCATTTGTGTGAATAGCATTGTTCGTGTGTATTTGCACAAATGGATTCGTGGCAACGCGTATGTTCTTTTTAGCAGATATGCATGGATTTGCAGACGCGGATTTACAAAATCCATTCCACATTCCATCTTTGCTTATATGCCTAGATTTAAGTGTATTATAGGTAAGTTTACCAAATTAACCTTGTTATTTGTACCAAGCACGTGAACCAGGCTTTTCTCTTATTATTCAAAGGTGAGTGATGGTGTTGTTTACTACGAACATGCACTGGTGTGTGTGGGTGAAGTGAACCAATGGTGTGGTGGTGTTATTTAATGACATTTTGCACCGGTGTGAGTGAAGTGAACCGGTGTTGGTGAGTGGTTGTGAGGGGTGGCGCACCGGTTACCTAATCAATGCAGTGATGTGTGTGTGGCACCGATTACGTAACCGGTGTTGGTGCAATAAAAAGAGTGACACCGGTTACGTAACTAATGTTGTGTGTATGGTGATTTTTAACTTGCTTCGTGTTCTTGCAGGTTGGCCGAAGTTCATTAATTAGGTGCTCCATAGCTGGTCAAGGTGGTGGCCCGAAGTTCATAAGGTCCTCCATAGGTGGTAAAGATGGTGGCCCTTGTTGACGGTGTCCGTTGGTCGTGGACGTCGTCGGAGTTCAAGCTTGAAGATTTGCGTAAGTTTGGTAAAGCAAGTTACTCAGTGGAGGTTCTACGCTGGTAAGATGGAGTGCTTGTGTGTGATGATTTATGCAATATACCTTCTCCATTTCGTGGCTTACATAGGATGTTTTTGTTGACACTTGAAAATATAAGTGGTTATTATAATCATGGTGGTGTTTAGAGCAAACCAGATTCCAATTATGTTTGCCTTCTCTATATATTGTTTTGGTTTGCATCTTCAATGTTGGGATTCATATACTGCACACCTCATTTAATTTTATAACTTTTTTTCCATTCATACAAAATTATTTATTTTTTATTTTAAAATTTTTATATATATATATATATATATTTAAATTCGTATTATTATTTTTAATTATTTTTATAACATCAAATCACAAAATCATTATCTTTTTCATCAAGGGTATTTTGATAACTTTCAAAATCTATTTTTTTTTTCACAATTTATTTTATCAATCAAATCTCTCGCTAACTTTCGTAAAATTTACTTACAAATCCACTCATTTTACCCTCTAAATCCACTCAAAAACACACACATATCTATCCTCTCAAATTCACATCCTCCTTCAAATTCATCTACACAAAAAAACACACCTAAATGTTATGCATGATAAAACATAAAATTTGTATTTTTTTTAATTATTAATGAGTAATTCGTAAAAAAATTGTAACTTTATTTCGAAAAACGATTTCACAAAAATAGTATATGATTTCACAAAAGATTTCACAAACGATTTCGAAAAAACAATTGTTGAAAAATATATTTTATAGTATATCATTTTATTGAGATTAATATATTACTTAGAAAAGTGATTTTTATTTTCTTTAAATTGACATATATGAGTTTGACTTGTTTTTTAAGTGTTTTGACACAACTTTTACGTTAACTTGAAAAAAAAAAATATTAGAAAATAACTAACAAAATTTATACTACTATATGTAAAAAAGAAATGTAACATTTGTTTTCAATTTTACTACTTAAAAAGTAATTATTTTTAAATCAAAATAATTATTCTCTTAATTTTATCCTTTAAAATTTATGTTTTGAATTTAACCATTTATTTTTTAAATTTAATTATTCTCTTATTATTTATAAAAAAAAATTATAAAATACATAAAAGTTATTTTAAAGAACTATAAAATTTATTTATATATTTTTTCTAATTATAATTTTATTATATTTTGTTATTAAAAAAATAAAACACATAATGCATGTATCTTCATTGACAGAATGAAATTAAATTTGGAATCACAATTTCTTTTATATAGACTAGTCATTTCATTTGCAAATTAAAGATATACAGAAAAGAAGGCTTAATTGTTTTACACATACAATATTGAAATTTGTGACGTGACCTTTAAATTAATATCGAATGTAGAATATATATATATATATATATATATATATATAATTTCAATTTTATTAAATTATTTACTCAATTATTTAAACTTTTTAGCTTTCATGATCTTGTCGAAATTTCTACTTTGAAAATTAAACAAGTGCATGATTAAAAACAAGAATACATAAAACTTTCTCAATGGTGACTGTTGTAAAATAGTAATTATTAAGGAAATTTGTTAATTGAATAAAATGTGAGTTATGTTAAACTTCTTCGTATGCTTTACATTTCTTTATATAAAAACATGTAAAACATAAGAAATTCGATTAAAATTATTTTATTATATTCTCTAAAATGGGGTAATAAAAAATAAAGAAAAGTTAGTTGTTGATATTTTTGTGGACAAACTTAACAAAATTTTTATAAATATTTTATTTAAAAAAAAAAACAACATAATAGTATTTTTTAATAATTTATCAAAATTTATTAAAAAACTTTATTAAACTTCAATTTTCCAAAAATAAAAGTATACAAAGGGTAAAACTGTCCTGTAAAATTAATTTAACAACCTAAAAAAACTGAAGCTGATGATTGCACATAGCGAGTAGCTAGGTTTTACTTTCTGCGTGCAGGAAAAAAGTGCATAAAGCAGTGATTCCTCCTGCTATTGGTACGTGTTTTAACCATTCTATACTCTGCGCGTGAAACCAACCTTATCCAAAAATGTTAATATTTATATTCTTATTATTTATTTTCTGTTAAAATAAAAATGTGGAACAGTTTGATAGTCAAATATTACTTTCTTATTTATTAACTTTTTAAAATATTGTTTATTCTGATGTATCAAATATAATTAAGTAATTTTATTTATTATTTTAATTGTAATATATATATATATAAGTGTAATTTTAAATTATATTTTTAATTTTCTCTAATATATTTTTGATGACATTTTTTAAAAAATAAATCATTATTTTTTAAAATTATTTCGTAACTGTTATTTTTACGTGATTGTTCCATAAATTTTCAATCTCAAATTTAAGAACCCGCTAATCTTATATCACTAACTCTCTTCAATTAATTTGTAGGGATTAAATATAGGTTAAAATAGAATGAGATACTCTCTACTAACATCTAATCTTGAAAAATATTTTGAATATATATATTTTTTTGAAATTTGACATGTAAAAGAATTGAATATATAATTAAGTTGTTCTTTAAATAGTTGAAAATATTTATTTTCGTTATAACCAGAGAGATTATCTATTTGTACACCCTCATATATAATATGCTGAAAAATCGATTTGTTTCTCTTGTATAATTATATTACGTTTCCTGTGTATGTTATATTAATCGTAATATATTTTATTACAATCCATGCATTTATATTACATCTTAATATAAATCAATGTTATTTTACTCTAGTATAATTCTATAAATTCTTAATTTTAAACCATATATACAGTAACATAATTTTAAAGTACTGTAATTAGAGAATATATAGTTTTTTAGTTGCAAATGTTGGCTAAATAAAATATTATAAAGTATCAAAATAATTACACATGACATGGCAACTATTCTTCGATCAACCACAACTCTGAAAACAAAATAATAATTCAAAAAGCATCACAAGTATCATTTTCAAGTCACAATTACACGTTACATAGTTTACTATTTCTAAAGATAATTTTCTGCTATGGCATATTTATACTTTTGGTGTGAACTGCTTTGATTTAGTCTCAGGATTAAACGAATATGTTAATAAACGTTGATCAAAAGAACCTAAATTATTAATTCATAATTTACTTATTATAGAAAAAAAAAATTAACACCCTTAATTATTGTTTAATTATAATTTACATAAGATAAATAAATATAAATAAAAAATCTAAAATTGATAACAAGACATAAATACTATATCGCCAATATATTTTATGAAATGAAAAAAAGTTTTAACTTCGATAAGGATGATGAATCAGTTAGATTATATAGAAAATTTGCCTGAATACGTTAAAGAAAGTTAATATTAAATATTAAAATATAATAATTTTTAAAAAACAATAATAAATTTTGAAGGTCTTTTTATAGATTGTGAAGGACTTTGTTAATGATAAATATTTTATTAATTTTTAAAAATTTATCTATTGGTGTTGCATTAGTTTATTTTTTTTATCTATGCAATTACTTAATTTCTTTTTTATAATAATTTTTTTTTTCTATATACAATATATTTTTATCATAAATTTGATGTGATCTTTCATATTTTTTATTTTTTTAATAAAATCTTTATGTTTTTACAATAATGCTCAACATAAAATTATTTATCTATCTTCATGTATCTTTTTATATAAAACAATTTTTTAAATAAGTCTCATTAATTGAATTACGAGTTTGAACTATACATAAGAGTAATACGAGTACATGTGAACTTATTAAAGACACTATCTAAACTTACAAAAATATACATAAAGAATAAATGGAAGGACTTTATATTGGTTTATTTTATGAACGGTGAAAAGAGAGACGTTATTGACTTTTAAGAATATCTGGATAATATTTATAAAACACTTATACTACAATTAGAATAATAAGGATATGCTCAACTAATATAATTATTAAATAACCATGCAGAGTTAAGGCCTATGCACATTTCCCTCCAAAATTATATAACTAAGAAAGTTCATTCCTATTAAAAATGAAAAATATATTTAGTTAAGTGTATATCTTTTTTAGTAAAACAGAAACAAGTTGTCTAATAAATACTACTTTTATTCTGATAATAAATACATAATTACTATTTTTAATAGTAATGCGGCGACAACATTAGAAATAGAGTAACTGCATTTATAATTTATGGTCGGATCGGATATCTTTTAATTTAAATTTTGAACCCGACCATTTCAATCCATTTAAATCCGATTCTTTTTATCCAAATAACCTGAATCCGTATCAATCGATCCACATCCATTTTTCTTTTTCGAGTATTGCGATTTGGGATGGTTTGAATTTTTCTACTCAAGCCTATAAGCTTATCGTTGATATAGTTTTTTAACAAGATATTGTTAAAGTTTATCTACGTTTTAAATGTATTTTTTAAGTAACATTGAAATGGATAAAAATATATTAATTGTGTCAAACAGTTAAATAACTAAAAAAATGAATTCTATTTAATTTTTACGAATTAAGAGACCAAATATATATTTATCTTTATTTTTAATTTGTTTTTGAATTTTATAAAACATTTTTTGAAGCATACATAATTTCTTTTTATATTTATTCAGAAAAATATTTTATATGTAGGAAGTAAATATTTTATAGTTTAGTTTAATAACAAAATATAACATAAAGATAAAAAATATTAATTTTAAAAATATTTTTAAATAGGATATGGAGTTATTTGAATATTATGAAAGACGTGGAATTGATATATTTGTTCATATATATATATATATATATATATATATATAATATAACACTATAAATAATAAATAAATAAATTTAGTTGTTTTTTGTTTGGCACTTGTTTTGTTCCCAGCATCTCCAAATGAGTTTTGAAAAGAGTGAAGAAAAGAAAAAATATAATATTGTAGTAAAGAAAAGAAAGATGAAATGCATGTGAAAAGATGAGTTATTTTAGATTTGGATCTTGATAAGTGATTCATTGCCACTTTTCCTTTTGTTTGGTTTGGATTCAATTACTTTTGGCGCAGCCTCCCAGTAGCGTTATTGGTTTCTGTGTCTGATTTGACAATTCTCTAACTTCATGCACAACAATTTCAAATATAAATTATTTATTTATTCAATTCAATAACCAAATTTTCTATTTTTCTTCATCAAAAAATAATATATATTTTTTTCTTAGTAAACAAAATATATATCGTATAATCTGATTACAACATATAATTGTTTGGACATTATTTGAGTTATAATTATGATACATCTTAAATAATATGCATAACATACATTAACAAAATATCATTATACAAATTATTATATGAACTACAGTATACGTAGTATTACTTTATTATATCTTCAGCTTATTATATGCTAACCATCGTGAAATCATCTATAACGTACATCAAAACAATCTTCACAGCACTTTTGGCATCTTCTTTCTATGCTATCCTTTTCCATAAATTATATTTGTTCTTAAATAAGTTTGTATCGCTACTACTATATAAAGAAATAATATATCACCTTATATTGACCTATTCTTAATTTGTATATAGATTATACTCTTCCCTTTTATTTATAAAAACCGTTTTTTTTAAATATAAATAACTTTTTAATAAATCTTATTTCACTTGGTAGCATTTTCTAAAAAATAATATAACTTACAATGTTTGACCTTGCAATATTAATTTTTTACAAGAAAACATACACAAAATATGTAAATAATTTTTACACTCAAAAAAAATATTTCTAATATTTATGTAAGGGAAAACCAACTTTCTGTTCGGCCTTTTGGGTTCACAAGTTTGGGCTGACGTAAGGCCCAACTTGAATTTGATTAGAAAGGTGCTCTCCATTCGAACTAACGAAGTAATAATGACACGTCGGTTCTCAGTGCTAATATATATAATACTACATCAAGGTAGCAAAATTTAATTTTTTTTAAAAATAAAATAATACCTTTATTACATTTTTTTATTTTATTTAACATTTATCTGATTGTATTGATTATTCATTTAAAAATCGTGTTCTTACTTTCTGATGATTAATGTGGTTAATATCCATATGAATGCATTATAGAAATTCTGAGTGTTGATTACTCTAACTTTCTATCAAATTATCAATCACATTAATTTTTTTACTAATTTCCATTTGCATAATGTGTGATATGGGAAACAAATACGAGAAAGAAAAAAAAATTAATAAAATGAATGAGAGAATTCACTATAAATTTTTTGGGTGAAAGTTGACAAAAGTGAAATTTTAGGACATCAATGCAATAAACCTTAATAAAAAGAAAAAGATGTGCAATTTCAGAGGGAGAGGACATTCAAGCATTTCTTATTTTTCTTATTTTTTTTTTCCTGCAAGAGCATTGCTGGAACATTACACGAGGTATTATTATGAATATTAATATATAATATTACTATATCTGTATATTATTAATAAGAAGAAAAATGAGTTTTGTAGAATCTGATGAGGGTAATGGTGTTTTGTGCAGAATTTTTGGTCAGGGAGAATTCCAAAGCTCTGCATTTTTAACCTTGGAAACACTTTGCAACACTTCCAAAGGAAGAATGTCGCCACTTACAACTACCATTTTCGTTTCCAGATCTACCTTGTATGACCTCACTCCTGTTGCGAAGCATAAAAAAAAGGCCATTATCAGAAATCGGAATCAGAGTTTTGTTCAATGCACATAGAAGTAAAACAAGATCAAAGAATGATCAAGTTGACTTTTTTCAGAGATGGGTACCATTTTTCAATAAAATAAGTGTTGGCCATCTCATAATAATATCAAATAATACTCCTAAAAAAATGAATTTTAATTCTAACTCATCGTATGATAACATTTTTATGTAATTATATATGATTAGAAAATCATCTCATGTGAAATTTCCAACAAATAGGACTTTGATTGAAACTTTAATCAAATACACCCATCACAATCCAAGATTATAAACTCTCCTATATAAAACACTCATGAAATATGAACACTAATAATATGAAAAAATTGTTACGTGCTCACCTTCAAGCTTTGAGATGTGCTTCTCAACTTTCTTTGCACAGCCATGGCAATGCATGGACACTCTCAGTATCACTATCTGAGAATTGAGCAAAAGGAAGATATCAATTAGCCTCATCTCAACTTTCAATTTTTTTTGCCAAAGTGAATTCAATGCAAAATGTAAAAGAAAAGAGAAACCTCACCTTAGGTTTCAATTGAAAAGCCAAAGTCTGTTTTCCCTCAACTACATCCTTGAGTCTTAGTTTGAGATCGCTGCCACTTTCAATCAAAGGCTTGCTCTCAAACTCATCATCATCTTCAAATTCCATGGAATTAACACAGAAGCATGTGTTTGAACAAGAAGAAAGACAGAACTTGTCCAACACCCAACCAAGTTTACCCATTTCAACTTTTCACTATTATCACTCACACTCAAATCTGGACTCAAAACCCACCCTCAAGTCTCAACCAATAAAAAAGCTTATAGCTTGTTATAGAGGAGGAGAAAAACAAATGAGGCTAAGGTCAAATTTTATGGGGGAAACCAAAGTGCACAGGACCCAACGAATTTTATCCAAAATAATAATAGAAAACAGAGACTGTGCGATTGGAACCTGTCATGTGATGAACCACCAAACACTGACCAAACTAAAATCCACTAAAGACAGAAGATACCAACCACTCAGTGTCATAAAAGGAGAAACATGGTTTCATAAGCGTCTCATTCACTGTTTAGGCCATGGAAGAAACAAATGCGTGTCAAAAGAGGAGAGACATGATTCATAAGAAAAGAAACAGTGATGAAAGGAAGGGAAGTGGAAGTGACAAACTTTATATGAGAATGTGATGTGACTTAGCAGAAGCTGGAGGAAAAGAGTATGTATATATGTTATATATACACAATTATAGATCGATGTGGATAAGTGTTACATCCAAATTAATGAAGTATAAGCTTGGTAAAGAGGTCAAACATAAAGGAACAAAGTGGAGGCATATTTGGTAATACAACTGTTACGCAAATTGAACACTAAGGACAAGAAAACGCATGGCAAGACGGCATAACAGGGAATTCTTTTAAGTTTTGAGCATTATATAGAAACACTGTGCACAATGCTTGATTGACATCATTCTACACTGTAATAGCTTATATATTATATAAAGAATTGGAATAAATATGATTGATTGGGATGAGGCATGCATGCTTAATTAACATTCTAAACTATGTGAGTAGATGAGTTTTTAATTATATCGATGAGTGCAAAGGGTAAAAAATGATATAGAATAAGTGAGAGTGATGGAGTGAGACATGAATGAAGCTGAGCATGTTGACGTGTTTGTCTATACGTTGAATATAATAGTGCAAAATGGGACAGTGTACCTTGCATTATTGGAGACTATGAGCTGAGAGGGGTTTGTGAATTATTGTGTTAAATAAAGGGTACTTTATTTCTACAGGTTGGTCCATGTGACAGTGGATCCTTTCAAAAATGGAGCAGATTGAGGAATTTGACAAGGCTAAGAGAAAACACACTCTTATGGAGCGTGTGTCAGTCACATCACATGAGCTTAATTTCCTTCTTTAACAGTAAAGTAGAGTTATACAAATGTGTGGTGCTTTTTACATCATATGAAGTTAACACTTACCACTACTACTACACCCGGAAGTGTTTCATGGTTGTTTTAATTTAAAAATTGAAGTATGTATTTAAGTTTTATATGAAATAAAAATAATAAAATTGAGTAATATATAAGAAAATAATTTACAAATTTATTATTTTAAAATTTTAAACTAAAGATGATGTGAAATTTATTTTCATTGCGAAAATATTATGAATATTAGGAGTGTCAAAATGAATTCTGACTCATTGACTAATCTTCCAACACCAGATAATAAGATGGACTCAATTAGAATTTTCAACCTGTAAATTGCTTTTGTCCAATTGCGTCTTGACAAATTTGTAGGTCAATTGGTTTTTTATTCATTGATCATTTTTTTAATTAAAAATTTAAATTTAAATAATTAAAAAGATTAATTTTTTTATTAAATTTGTTCTAAAAATATAAATATATAATATTATTATAATTTAAATCATTAATTTTACTAACAAATTAAATTTTAATTATTAGTCATAATGAAATTAAAAAACAAAAAAGTGACAGGTCAACATGACCTATGATAAGATGGTTGAATTTCTAGTTCGATTTTTTGTGTTTACGGTTTAACTTAACTTGATTTGTTTTTCCAAACAAAAATGAATGAAAATAACTCCTTATTACCTCTAATATGTCACATAAAATAATTTAAATAGAGATGGAAACACAATCTAGTTATTGTCCTAATTATATGTTTATATGTTTGATACTCAAGTATGTGAAAATAAAAATAAGCTTACAAAGACAAATTCTTATTCTCGAAGAGAATGTTTCAAAAAATAACCCTCAGTTCCTTTTTAACCCCTCAACTAAGGAAAATAAAAAAAGTGTCTTCAAATATGAACTCTCATTTTTTTTAAACCTCAATTAGGAACTCATTTAAAGTTAGAACTAAAATAAATTTAAATACATTTTTTTCTTAATTCAACCTTTCAAGATGTTCTTTAAAAGTAAAATTGTGACAAAATTTAAAAAATAAACGATATTTCAAATACAATATCCCGCATGATAATAACATGTACCTAATTGGATGATTGAATCATAGAAATCCAACGTGGACTCATCAACATGCACGGTTATTTTCTTTCTCATGATATGAAATTTGAAACTGGAAAATATTGTAGTTTGTTTTCTCTACGTAGTTTATCTTTCTTTATTCGGTGATTCCAAACACAGTTTACGATAGATGTGAAAGCAACTCTACAAATAATTATACGAGAAGCATGTTTTTTTTTTACAAATATATTATATAGTTTGAACTATAGTGAAAACTTTATATGTGTGCATCTAAACCTTACCGAAGCGACTTCACCTAATGCTGGCTCTACGCAAAGCAAACAGCCAGAGTTTTGTACGTGAAAGGAGCAGAGCAGGTTGTAGTCGTTAATTGCTTTTGGAAACTTGTTACCATATTAAATGCAAAACTTCCTATAACGTCATTTGTTTGTAAATTTTATCATTATAAATGAATAGGTATGTGTATATGTATAAATATATCTATGATGAGAAGATTGTAATAATTTTGTTAAAAATGAAATAAAGTGGGGTGTCGCTTAATATTATAATTTATGAAAATTATATATTATGATTCTCGTTTTTTATTCTCATCTTTTATTTTTTGATATGATTTAGTATAAATTATTAATTTAAAAAAAAATATATAATAGTATATTAATCAATGGTTTATAAAAAAATTGCGTCACAAAATAAAAGATGTGAGTTAAAAGTTGAAAATTATAGATAAAAAAGTGATGTCGATCAAAATTTTTCTAATTGTTTCTTGCTGCTCTGAGACACCGACTGAACCTGTTTGTCACTACTTACGGTTCTCTTAAATTCGCACTTCCACCATTGTAGATTGTAGTGACATCCACAAGCAAAATCCGTTCTTCACGCTACCAATGCTAATACCCTACACCGCATTAAGTATTCAAAATTCATTATAGGCGACTATGATATTTCATCGAACAGAAAAAAAAAAAATTGAGAGAGTTACAAAGAAATAAAATATCAAAAGATATATCATCCGAAATTCAAAATTCAATTAATTCATCTGTCTCAATAATTATGCCTTTTTGTTTATCAAGCTTGTCTGGAATGGAATATTGTCTTGTGGACACAAAATCTAATTGTTCTATTTCCCAAATAATAGACGCGCCCTTTTAGGAAAAAAAAAGTTCGATATAATATTTGGTGATAGAATAATTCTGCCTTAATTTTATTTTAAAATATTTTTTATGATTAGGTACTTAATTTATAAAAAATATATTAATTTCTAATTTCTTCATATTTAACTAGGTAAGAAATATTTCAAAAATAAACATATTTATGCTCTTAAAATCAAACGAATTTATTCATGTTTCAAATCTTCATACATATGGAAGTACCTAAAATACAAATATTTTGAAACAAGTAAACACGTTTCCTTTTATAGTTCGAAAAACATTTAATAATTTAATATTAATAAGCTGACCGTAGTAAACTATTAAGTGTATATGTATATATGGTGGCATGTCTTCAAAAATATTTTGGGTGTGAAAATTTTATTGATAAGTGTATTAAAATTTGAAGAAGATAGAGAAATTTAACTTTGATAATGGAGAAAAAAAATAACATATATAGATACACATTAAAATAAGAAAATTGAAACGGGTATAATAGACAAATCACATAAAATTAAAAAAGAAAAGTAAATATCTTTCTTAGTTTGAATGAAAAACCTTAAACAACTATTATAAATAACATAGTAACTACTATTTTTTTTTGGTAGCTATGAATATGATTTTAAGCCATAGAGTCTTGTATATAGATTAAGTACTTAAAAAAGTATAGTAATTTTTTTTCCAGACTGTACATTTTGAGCTATATTTTTTTATTCCCGTGCATTAAAAATGAAAAAAAAAAAAAAAACACCCGACGTACCATAAACAACTAGCGTCCAAAGTATTGCAGTAAGTACAGAATTTATCGTAAGAGATTAAGGGGGTAAGCTTTTTCATTTAATTTAACGGTGTGGTGATGTTCATTAGTAAAAGTGATTTAATTTATTTTTCATGCATACTAAACATGTAACTTCACAAATGACTGAAGTGATTCAAGATATACTTTATACTTTATTCTTCAAAGTTATGTTCAATAAAACCATTAAAACAAACGGGTGATTATTCATCATTTTCCTTCAAATGAATAGCTTTTCATTAAAGATAACTATTATGGACTAAACAAAAGAAAAATCTTAAAAACATCGGTATTTCTCTATGATGTAAAAATACGATACGAGTATTAAATATAACACGTTTTTAATACATCAATATATTTATTTTAAAAATAATAAAATACGATACATGATATATATTTATTTTAAAAATAATAAAATACGATACATGATATATGAATATCGAAAAGTATATAATAATTCTTAAAAACATAATAAATATCTAATTGTTATTGTCTGAATCCAAAATAAAAGTATATATATTAAAGTTGTCAACATAAAAATATTAATTATTATCATTATAAAAGTACTACTATAAAAAAAAAACTTATAAATAATGATCCATTTTAATAACCAGAAATATGTTAAAGACTAATTTCCTAATTACAAACCAATTTAGAGATAAATTATTTTGTTAATCAAAATCTTGATAACTAATGTTATTAACCAATTTAGAAATTTATTATTTTGATAGTCAACACCTTGGTAACTAATGTTAGTGACTAATCTAGAACCCAATTCATAATAAAAACTATTTTAATTATACCAATTATAACTTTTTAAAACTATTTTAGTTGTCAATAATTTGTAATTTATAAGTTGATACCTAAATTAGTCACTATACACTGACTAATTATTTTTTGTCATTAAAATTAGTCATTAGTCAAATATTTTCTTGTAATGCACTACAAATTTATAAATTAAATACTTCATTAATAAGTATCAATACAAATACGTGGCCTAAGTTAAAGTATCCTTGCATCAATGTCCCCTTTATCAAATACCAAAAAAATTGACAGAGTGAAACGGAATTATTACTGCTTGAAGTTTTACCCTGCATCTACAACGAACCACAAAAAATAACGAAGATCATTTTACCGAAAAAGGCGGAAAAGTTTCTGAAGTACCAGCAACATACGTTAAATATAGCTTGTTTGTTTCCACACAACATTTGTATCTTTCAGATTTTGTACAAATAATCATCCTTCAGAGAGTACTGCATGAAATGGGGGCCAAAAATTGTACTGCATTATAAACACATTTCAACCACCAAACATTAATCATTAGTCCGTTTAGAAGCGAATATTAAGTATGGAAAAATTATATCTGATAACCAATAGAACTGATTGGAAGTTGTATTATAATCATATCAATGAATAACAGATGAATTAAAGAAAATTATTACTTGATTATATGTTTAAATAGAATGGTCAATCAATATACCATTCTCCGTTTATCAGAAAGAAACTTTATCTCGGGGTAAATCAGATTGGTAATAACAGGTCCTAGAAATAGGATGAAAATTACAGAAGAAAACTGTGTCAGTTCCAAGGATTAGAGAGAACCCTGGCCTCACTACTAACTTCTGACAATCTGTCTTACTATGTTCCTCCCTCTCCTTTATACAATGTTATTCTACCCCTTTCCTTCTCTCTAATAATTTCAGTTCAAGATATTCGCACTAATTATCAGTCACCAAATAGTAACAGAAACTGACTCGTTAACTTCACTGTCAGTAACAAATGGTTCAGGTCCTACCCTCTATGTTCAATCCATTTGGAGGGTTGCTATTTGCTAACGATACTCCCCCACCAAGCTCAACCATCTTAGAGTTTCTGTTTAGCTCCTGTCAACAGCTACAGTAAATCACTAAACTACTGATAACCATTACAGTCTAGTCATCCAATTGTGAATGACTATTTTAACAAAAGAAAATAAAAATCTTTGTTTAAATTAGTTCTTATTCAAATTCTTAAACTAACTTAAAATAATTTTTCTATGATAACAAGTCTAAAAAATGAGAGGCCTTATTTTTTAATGTTGTCCATTATATTTTTAGTTGACTATTCTAAAATTAGAGAAATTAGTTGATGACACTAGTATTAGTAGTATTAGGAGGAGGACTTGTGAAAGTATATCAGCTCAAGTGTCTTAGTTATACAAGATGTCGGTTCAGTCATCTAATTGATAAGCAATTATCTTAGTTAAACACTTAATAAGAAGGGTCTAGCAAGTGTTGGTGTTCTCAGTCAAATGTAAAAAAGTGTCCGTGACACTTCAAATAGGAGATGTGTTCATGTTTCATAGATATTGGCTTCTTTAGCTGCATTGAAACAGTGTTGAATTTTGAATGTGATTTTTAAATTTGTAATATAAATTTACATTGCTCGCTCATCTTGTATATATAGTCAAGTAAACATTTATATTATGATGCTTTTAGCTTATATTATAGCAAGTTTCTTGGTAGAATTCCCAGAAATAATATCTTTTAAACTTATTACTTCAGTTTCATGGTAAATTTTTTGAAATAATCTATCATGAAATAAAAGCTTGTTAGATAAATGGTTGATTAAGATGTTTATTCAAATACACTCTATGTTCTCAATGAAATATTTCATTAGCTTCCGAGCTTATTTTTCCCCCAAACTTCACGAATCTTTCATCTCGTAATCCCTCACGGCCTAATGCTAATGTTCTTCTAGTATACAAATTAATATAATTTCTAGAGGTTAGTTTAATTAATAAGGCATGCCCAATAGTTTACCTGCTGACACTGGTTACTTTGTCATATACTTGCTCAAATTCCAATTTATCGGAGGAAAAATTACATTCCAAGTGCAACAAGTCAAAAATACATCTACAGGGTAAAAAAACAGATAATTAGATCACAAAAGAAACTGAAACAAAAGTTTTGGAGACATACCTTCCCACAATTTCTAGAACATAGTTGAGACTGAGGAACATATCCGTCGGTGCCATGCTAGAAGCATGATCATAACAACACCATAAGGTTACATTAAAAGAAGAACCAACATAGCCCTTCAATCACATGCATTAAACACAACTATTACCAATTCAACCACTACCAACTCAACTACTAACTGCTATCAAAACATTTTTTAAAACCTCTATTGCTAGACTTAATTAATACTAAGAATCACTCCAAACCTTTGCAATCCCCTAACTAATTATAACAAAACATTAAATACAACTAACCGTATTTAAGTTACCTAACAAAATCTCCCTGTAAACTTAAATGTTTCTTTTGTCTTTCATCCTTCTTCCAAGCTTTGCCACGTGCACTCCACACCGTGCTTGCTCCTTTCATTAATAGTCTGATTCTTCTCTGTAGCTGACTGTAACTCACTTTCATTGTGGTTGACTTGTTACTTATTGGATTCTTTGCTATCTCAGTAACTGACCTGTTCTTACCCGAGTTTTTATCAATAGGTCGTGCTCCCATGTATTGTTCCGCTCAAACACATAAGTGTTCTTGCAATGTTTCAAGTTCCAAGCGCCTTTTATGCAAAACTTGCTTCTTTCTCTCTAAGTTTGCTTGCAAAATTGCATTGCCGCTAACCTCCATTTTGATTCCATGTTGCAAGTCTCTTTTTGCAATCTCTAACCTTTGAATAACAAGCTCTTCTTCAAACTCCAAGCTATCAACACTCCATGCTGAGCTATTTAGACATCTCACTGAACTCTCTGAAATGTTCATTTGCTCCATTGAGCTCTCCATGTCCCTTTTCGGGCTATTTGAGATCTCCACACTCTCTACCAAGCTTTATAAGTTATCTAGGCACCCCATCAAGTTGTCTGGGCTATGTGCATGTCTTATCGACCTATCTACGCTACTTGACTCTCTTGTGATACTCAACCTTCTTACCAAATTCTCCACTTGCTTGTGCTCTACCCCCACGTTACATCCCACCATGAACAAAATCGCTTCTTCAACTTCTTCGATGAGATTGATTGTCTCTTCTCTGTTATTTTCAGATCGACAATCTTTTGCGAAATGCCCAACCTTACCACAACTGAAACACTTACCCAATTTGCACCTCAAGTGACCTGGCAAGTTCTTCAACATAGAGCATTGACAAGTCCTTGGACTCTTCAATAGCATACTATATTCTTAAAGTTGTCAGTTAACGACCTTAAGATTTTTTTCACTACTCGACTAGTTGGCAATTTTTCTCCGTTTCTACAGAGCTGGTTTGTCATTGTTTTAATCTGAGAGATGTACTCGGCTACTCCTTCAGTCTCCTCCATCCTCATGCTCTCCAACTCTCCCTTGAGAGTTTGAAGTCAAACCTGCTTCAAACGATCATTCCCCTTATATGCCTTTTCCAGAATGTCTCACGCTTCTCTTGAAGATTTTGCACTTGCAATCTTTTCAAAGTCGAACTCATTCATAACTTGGTACAAGATGTATAAGGCTGTCTTGTCCTTCAAACACACTTCTTTCAATGCTTTGCAATCTTTTCAAAGTCGAACTCATTCATAACTTGGTACAAGATGTATAAGGCTGTCTTGTCCTTCAAACACACTTCTTTCAATGCTTTCAACTGACATTCAAGCAATTTGTGGTGTTGACCGATTCTTCGAAACCATCTTCAACAAAATTGGTGCGGAAAAGGTCAACGGAGAGGAGGTCGGTCAAGCAACTTAGGCTTTGAGTGCTTCAAGTGTGGTATTTAATGTTTTGTTATAATTAGTTGGGCGATTGCAAAGGTTAAGAGTGATTCTTAATATTAATTAAGTCTGGTAATAGAGGTCATTAATTATGTTTCGGTAGTAGTTAGTGGTTGATTTGGTAATTGTTGTGGTTAATGCATATGGTTGAAGGCCCAAGACAAAGGGTTGTACTACTCAAAGTATTTGACATAATATTAGAGTGTATTTTCAGAAAGACTTATTGTCAACACAGCCAAAGATTTAGATAAAAATTGATGATATTAGTGTTTGTTTTTTCATTAATCTCCGCTGATACCCATATTAAGTGAGTGACGGATTCATGTTGAACGGCACTGGGAAGTGGGAAATAAGAAAAACAAACACACGCCTTGATTATCAGGACGTAAGGTCAATTGTTGACTGGATAGTGGTAAAGTAGTCTGAATTGTGAATATGATTTGACTTTATTCAACAACACAATAATGCGGTGGTAGAGGAATTCTTTTGTCATCGTCAAGATATGAATAAGTTGATTTGATAGGTTGCAGAAGAAGAAAAGAACAATACAAGCTGACAAAAATAATGTAAAAAGGATTAGAAATAGAGAATCATGGGCACTTTGGAACTATAAATTCTGTGATTGCTATGGCGAAGAACAAGTGAGAAAAAAGCATGGGCAAAGAAACTAAAAGGCGCAGAAGATAGCTCCTTTGTTCAGGAAGAGCTACCAGTGTTTGAGAATGAACGCTTCACAAACCCAAAATTGTAGTAACGGGTAAACAATACACCATAAAAGATTTTTAAAATTCTAACCCAGAAAACGGGACAAGAAAGTGGAAAAGAATTACTTGGTATAAGCGGCAAGGCAACTTCGAAAGAGACCGAGCCACGAAAACCTCGTTGCTCATCAATGATAACTCCTACTTTGCGCTCATCAAGACCGTCCAATTAATCATCACTTACGTTTCTTTGATCATCAGAACTCCACCGATGGAATCCCGTCTTCATCGTAATCGCTCGCTTCCACCCTTCGTACAGTGCACCGCAGCGCTGAAACTCCGTCCCCTGTGGCAAACCGTAAAAACTAATGAAAAAAGAAAAAAGAAAAAGAAAAAAAAAGTCTGTAAAATGGTTCAGGGTTTATTAGTCTGGGTTTTTCGATTAGTGTCGGTGTTTCTGCCATTCAAAGAATTCGAAATTTTCTGTTCTCATCGGGTACTCTGTAGAGTAGTGGTACATATACCCATACCGTCAAAATATTTTGATGTAAATTTATTTGATGTTAATTATTTTGTTTAATATTTTAGTTTATTAGATAATGTAAAAAAGTAAATTTAATAAATTATTTGTTAATATTTTTTACTTGTTATAAATTATTTCCGTATCACGTAGATTTTAAATAATAAAAGTTAATTAAATATTTTATTATTATTTGGTAATAAGTTATTAAATAATGAAAAAGATAAAAAAAAAAACTAAGTTTGAAATGCATTTTAAAACAATAAATTGTACGCTGTACGTGTGATTAACTATTTTTACTCAATGTAAAGTAATTTGGATAAAAAGCATTATATTTATTGATTTGTTTTGAGAGTATTGAAGTGACATTATAGAGAAAAAAAATTAAAAGAAAGAAGAAGTTTTGAAAAAAATACTACTGTTAGAGAATACACTACTGTTGGAAATTAGAGAAGTTTAATGGGTTAAAAAATGAAAAAGGTTCTTCTGAAATAACTTAACTTAGAGTAAATTAGTTTTTGAACGCGTTATTATTTTATAAACAACGTTTTAATTACCAAAGTTAATTAAAATCATTAAGTTAAATTCTTGTAAGCGAAATTAGTAATTAGTATTTAAATAAATGAATTTGATATTATGTGTTAATATTTTTCAGTTTTTTGTTATAATTTAATTATATATAATAAAAATTATTTCAAAAAATTAATAATTCATAGTAATAAGTAATATAATAAAGAAAAGATGTGACAATCTTTTGAATTTCAATTAATTATGCTAAAGGATGCATAATTTTCTATTCCTTGGACTAAAAAATGAAGTAAAAGATATTGCATAATTATAACTTAAATAAAGTTTGCAAGTTATGGTTGCGTTGTTGTTTTGTACGGACAGCCATAGTGGTACTGTAGTAAACGACAGGAAAGAAGCTTATAATTGTTTTGAATATTTGTATGCGACGAAGAGGGATATGGTATTATTGATTAAAATTCCTTTAGTTTTATTGTTCATCGCTGGAGAAAAGAAAGCTGAAATGAAAGCATATTATGCATTGAACATTACACATGGTCCCGGAAACACAATGGAAGAATCCGGCGATTCTTTTTGTTTGATTTTTCGTTGAGTTTCTTTTCAATTACTTTTTTTTTCTTCTTACTTTTAAGAGATATTCCCTAAAAATGGTTATTGAAATGGGTTCATTAGGTAAGTAATAATTTCAGTGGTTGCATCAGACATGCTTATAAATTTTTATAATAAAATTTAAATGAAAATAAAATAAATATAAATTTAATTTTTAATAATAATTAATTTAATCCAATAAAATATAAATATAAATATAACTTTAATTTTAATTAATAAAATATAGATTCTTTTTTTATAACGGATACCTATGGGTATGATATTTGTATTCAATCTGTTCATGAATGACTGTTAAAATATCTGTTATATGTAGGTATCAACTATCCGCTTTGAACTTTTTTTCTTAAATATCCGCATGCACAAGTATTTTTGTCATCTTAGTCAAGTAATGTGGTTTATTAGAAAAGTGGTTTCGTTGATAGGTCAATTAGGGTGATCAATTAATGGTTTTATGATCCATATGGTGATAAGAAGATATGTTAAATATAAAATGATATGTTTTGAATTAATAAGACATATACGAGGGACTAAATTGAATCAATAAGACATATATAAAGACTAAATTAAAATAACACGTGAAATTGCATTGTCATATGACACTAAAAATGCCGCGTTCACACCATTTACTGGATCGATATTTTCTTTTTTTGTAAAAAAATATTAAAAATTTAGAAAGATTTAAAAAGTAAAAAAACTATAGACCGACACACCATTAATAACATTAATAATTTATATTTACAAATGATCTAATTAAATCACTTTTTCAAAATTTGGATTATAATTGTCACTTTTTTTTAAAGTGATACAAAATTTACATCCTTGTATCGAAGTGGTTATTATCCCATTAATTAAACTTTCATTATTACATGTCAAAGTAGCAGTAAAATATTACTTTCCACGTCACTGTTCACTGTGTAAAATTTAGAAGTTTTTTCGTGATGAACCTAATTCTTTCAACCAGTCTTGAGCTAGCGAGGTAAAAAGATTGATATACCAGAAGTTGATATTTTTAAGATCAGATTTTACCCATGGGTTGAACTTTACCTCATGGTGCACAATTTCATGTTCCAAAGCCAGATTTCCTATTATTTTTTTTAATAAGACACACCTAACTACTTAAAAATAACATTTAATTATCTTGATCTCTAAGTTGAAAAATAAATGAAGGTAGAGGCTTCACAAGAAATAACAGACAAGAAAAATTAAGGAATTATGTTTTCAAACAGAGAATAAAATCATTAAAAGCAGAAATAAACTTATGCATTATTTATTTTTAATTTAAGTATCAGTTAGTTTTAAATATATAGTAATGTCAAATATTTAGACTCCGATACTTATGATTCAACTAATGTTTGGAGTAAAATTATCTTCGGGGAAAAATAGTCTCCATCAAAAAATATGTTGTTAGGCAGAAAAGAAAATAATCTGGGATGCAACTATAGGAGCAATTTGGGCACACCATCACTTTGTTTATTCAAAGTCAAAACAAAATATTTTTCACAAAAGAAAGTAAATCTTCTAAACACACTTTTCTTTCTAATTTTAAAAGGTTGAACTCACAATCAAGCTATTTGATTTTTTCAGAGTACGCCTTCTCTTGAATTTCAAAATCAACTACACATGGGTCTAAAACTTTCTGAAACCCTTATTGGACGAGGATTGGAAGGAAGTTTCAAAACTTTAGTTGAATTTAGACAAGGAATATCACAAGCTGTATGTATACGAATTAGACACATAATTCGTATAATTTCGAACCTTTTCAGTCACCCACAAAAATATTCACACATAATATACATATTTTCAAAATCAATTTTACCATCAAATGAAATGTTTGTTGTAGATGAGGCCAGAAAAAAAATTATACATATTTTCGTTGTGTTATATTACTTGTGTTAATTATTTTATTTTCCTTTTTAGTGTTTTTTCTATTTAAAAAAAAAGGAGTAATATAATAGTCAAGAATGCTATATATAGAATTTGGAGTCCTCATGTACGACCAAAGCTGGAGACTGTTCTAATAAATTAGAATCAGACCGTAAAATAAAATCATCCTCCGTATACAGCTGGAGGCTGTACTAAAAAAATTTGCGAAATATAATAAACTTTTTTTTTTTCGATCAATCCTTCCTTTCCTCTCTGTCCTCTCCCTTTCTTCTCTTTTCATGCTGTTACGCTAATCTCCCCCGACTCTGTACAAACCTGTAACTGATTTCTTAATTCAGAAAGATCTCTCTCTTGCTCGCTCGCTCTCTCTTTCTCCTTTGAGCGCTGTAAGGTGCTGAAGTTGAAGACTCATAACTGATTCTTCTTCTGCTGCAAAATCAGGTTACTACTTCTCATTTCCTTTTTCTCTCGTTAGCGTTCCTCTTTCTTCAACTGTTCAGGTTTTCAAACAGTTTTCACTACACAAGGTTGCTCACTTGAACGCTTTGCTATTCTAGCCTAGTCCTCTACTACCAGATCTACTGTTTTCTCATTGTCGTTTCTTTTTGCGTCGTCTTTGCACTCTTCGCCGTTCCGTTGCTGCGAAAATTGTTGCCTAAGGAACGGAATGTTCTTGATTATTGTTTTCGTTTTAGTTCTGGAACATTCTAGCCGCGTTATGCGGAGCTAACGCGGATGATCTTCATTTTGGATGAAAACATGAAAAGTTTTTAGTCTGTTTTGCTTTGTAGCCTTTGGAGCAAGCAGAGTTTGCTTAATTGGATTTTTTTTATTTTCGTGAGTAATTGATGTTTATGTCGTATATGCTCTGATGTGTGCAACAGAAGTGAAGATGGCTAGTCGAGCGAAGGAAGATGAGAAAAATGAACGAATAATTCGAGGTCTTCTCAAACTTACGCCGAATCGAAGATGTATTAACTGTAACAGTCTGGTAGGTTTTTTTCCTCCCTCTCTTGATAATTAAACTTGTTCTGAAATTACGGATTGAGTTATTGTTAGGTGCTCTTTGTGCTAGCGAGTTTTCCTACTATGTACACCACTGAATGTATACAACATCAGTTTAAAACATTGAAATTGTAGTCAAGGTGAGGGACATTGATATGTTTTACCTTCAATGTAATGTGAGTAATGACTTACTCTTCAAACACCTAAGATGTCTGTGTGTAATTTTGGTACGTTTGAAATTGGATGAGTGGCCCAAGGTCATTAATGTTAGGTTGACATGGGCTTTGTTATCGCGGGAAAGTCATTTTAAATAGATTGCTAGTTAATGGAAACAAAATGGTGTGACAGAAGGAATGCATTGCAGTAAGGAATTGTTGGTTTGTTTAACTATTTGCAAATCATTGCACACTTGACAATATGTTGGAGAAATCATGGGAGTAAAATATTTTTTCTTTTTGCTGGACAACAGTTAGCAGATATATGCATGCCGTGCAATTTCTAGTTGTATTTGAAAAATGCTGTAGTGGATGTCCCAAATTATTCTGGTGTATGGAATGGCAATAATACGAAGGAGTCTTTCTCTTAACTTTCTACCGTCAATTATTAAAAATAACAGTTGAGTTAGATGTTTTAATCGTTTAAAGTCAGCTTTTATTCGGGTAATATTGCTTTCATTTTATGATTTTCAATTATTAATCTAGGAACTTTCAAATAATTTATAAGCTTGTTTTGCCGCATGCCTTCATTCTACGATCATGGTTGTAGCCCATTAAAATTGTTGGGATGACAGCAGTATGCAGTACCTATCTATATTCTCTGGTTTCATGCAACAAAGGAGCCTTAGATGAATGGATAAATTTGGATATAAGATAGGATGCTTTTGTTGGGCATCTGAATTGTCTTTTTAGATTTTTAATTAAGAGCCAGTAATCTCTACCAACTTTTAGAGTGTTTTTTTTTTTTTTTGCATTTTTCTGAACCTATCTCGTTGAATTTGATGTTAGTATTTGAGAAAAGTTGGTTTCATTGAACCCTTTTTCTTTCTCCGTTGTTAGGGTCCACAATATGTGTGCACGAATTTCTGGACGTTTGTATGCACTAACTGTAGCGGAATACAGTAAGTACTTGCAACCTTTTTTGCTTATAGTGTTGTCAAAATGCGTTGTCTTTAAAGATTGTTAAGTAGATATTCTTTAAGGTGCTTCGCAAACCCACAGTACTGATGACTAGTATTGGTCTGCACAATGGACTTGGGTTTTGCCATGTGCCTCTAGTTTACTGACTTTCTATATATTTTCCTCTTGATATTTCTTCTACTCCAGTGACAATGAAGCTGGAAATCTCTGTATATACATAATGTTTGTTTCTTATTCTTTCTGAATATTGTTGTTTTTGATGGATAGTAGTTTTGTAAATTGTACACCTACAAAAGTATGATTTTTCATTGGCAGTTTTATCCAAACTGTAATTTGTTTAAATATTCTGTCGTAGAAGAGATAGGACAATGTTAGTTCAGTTTTCTTTCCTCACAAATGCCTTTTGTTTTAATTTCCAGCCGAGAATTTACACATCGGGTGAAATCAATTTCAATGGCCAAATTTACTGCACAAGAAGTTAGTGCACTTCAAGAAGGTGGAAATCAGGTGTGAATGTGTTTTTGTGATAAAACTTGCTTTTGATATCTTGAGTCTCTCATGTTACAATTTATTATGTGGTTTTCCATTATATCTAATTTTTGCAGCGTGCAAAAGAAATTTATTTTAAAGAATGGGACCCACAACGTCATTCTTTTCCTGATAGCAGGTAAACATTTGCTTGTTAGCTCTTGTGGTAATTGCAGACTGCATTATTCTAATTTGCATTCTGGTGCCAGCCATGTTGATAGGCTCCGGCATTTCATCAAGCATGTTTATATCGATAGAAGATTCAGCGGTGAGAAGACCAATGATAAACCTCCAAGAGTAAAGGTGCTAAAGCATTTGTTTTCTTTGGATTTATCATTTTAAGTAGATACAAAATAGTTTATCACGACTTGTGAGTTCGATTTGCCATAAGAAACACACATAAATGATATAAATTCAACACCAAATTTTAAAAGTAGTAGGAAACAGTATATATGTTCACACACATACGCATGTATGTCAGTTAAATTGGGTGCTCAATATCTGACAATATCGCTGCTACCTTCTCTCTCTCTCTCTCTCTCTCTCTCTCTCTCTAAATTAGCTTACAAGGTTAAAATTGGTTCCACCCTTTTGTAATAATAATGATAAACGGTCTCGTACTGCTGTGTTGAAGCCCTGTTAGGTCTGAAAATTTCTTTGTATGAGAAACATATGGACCCATGTTGTTAGTGTTCCATGTTCTGTCTGTACTTAATTGATTTAACTAGTACATTGTTATACAGGGTGACAAGGATGATTTCTATGAAAACAAGAAGACAGAGATGTATCAGGGTGGGCCGAAAAGCCCTCCATATGAGGACCATTACAGTGATAGGTCTAGTCCTGGTGGAAGAAGTCCTGGATATGATCAAGAAAATAGGCAATATGTTGATTACAAGATAAGTCCTGGTCGTCCTCCTATACTAAACGACTGGCATCGAGAAGAAAGGTTTGGCGATCGACGAAAATATGATGATCAGAGAATATCTGATGGAAATCATAAGGAAAGCCATTCTCCTGATCATACCAAGGATCCAGATTCTTCCAGCCCTCCTGTGGTCCGACCTGTTAGAGAAATCTTGGGAGAAAATGTAGTACCTCTTCGAATTAGTGAACCACCCAAAACAAACGGTGTACAGGCTGCTAATGGCTCAACATTTGCACAGGTAAAGTTATTGCTAATGATGATCTTTGTATGCTCCAAGGGTTTGTGTTGGGAGTTAGGACTGTTGGCATGGTTATAATAGTTAGTTAGTAGAAGGGGATAGAGGGGTTGTGAGGTAAATAAATAGCAGGAGGATGGAAAGGAATTTGATTTAGGTCAATATCTTTCTCTTTTTTTTTATAAAAAAAGATGAGCAATGCTCTGTAAGCATCAAGAGAACATGGAAGTGACAATAAGCATGAACGTGAACATATTCTTTTTTTGTTCTCTTATTATATATGCATGTGATGTGGTTCAATATTTACATTTTTTTACTATGAATTTTATGGGACGATCTCCCCTTTTAAGCTTGCCAAAATTGATTTTCTACAAAAATAAATTATCATAATTGATTATTGTAATTGCAGAGAACTGCATCTTCCAGTAGCTTAGCATCCAGCGATGTAACCCGGACAGAAGTTAAGCCTGAGACTATTAAGAGCCTTATTGATTTTGATGATGATCCTGAACCAGCTGTTACTCCAGCAATTACTCAAGCCCAACAAACTACTGTTGCTGAAGTTGGGATGCTTGCATATTCCAATGATAATAATTGGGCCTCTTTTGATTTTTCTCCTGAGGCAAATGCACCTCAGGGTCCTTCAAACGTAAATCCACTTGAATCTGTGCTGACACAATTGACAGTACCAGTATCTTTACCTTCTCAGGTTTCCCGAGCCCAAGGTGATCCCCAGTTGCAACATCTATTCCCGGGAAGTAAATGACAAGATTGTTAACAGTCTACAATTCTTCTTTTTTCCTAGCAGGACCTTTGACGGGATCAACTCTTACTGCTAGCAGCTTCTCAACATTCCCACCTACTAGTGCTTCAGTAACATCTTTTGAAGTGACAGCGACATCAACTTTCAATAATGCAGGACAGTGGGCTAGTTTGCAGTATCAGCAACAACAACCTTTGTTCACTGCTGCTGCAAGTCAACCTTCTATTCTACAAGCCACTCCACCAGTTGGTGCAGCTTTGAATAATCAGGTTCGTCTTATTGTATAATTGTCTCAAATGTTATGTCTATCAATTCAGATGTTGTATTTGTTTACCCTTTCTGGGAAATTTCTTGCAGCCCTGGACCGTACCATCTGTACCGTCACTACAAGGGCATCCAAGCACATCAATACCCCATGCATCACACCTTGTCCCAAAGCCTGCCAATGAGGCTATGTCCAGTGTTGTTTTACAACCTTCTGCAGTTGAAATGAAACCAAGTGGAAGAAATGAGCTTCCAGAGGTATTCTTCACTTCATATTTTTGCTTCATGAAACATCTACATTCTGCAGTTGATTTTGTGTATCTACTGTTTATCTTAGTGAAATAGTTGTGATTTGTGCAGGATCTATTCACAGTAAAATATCCATCCTTCCCTGCCCCAGTCCCAGGTTGGCAAACCGGTCTACCACCTAGTATGGGTATCCCAATTCAATACAATAATGCAGTGGTATTGTTAAAATTCAATTTATTAACTGTCAATTTTAAACTTTTTCTCCTGGCTAGTACAATAGTATGACGCATATCTCATAAATCTCTTCCCATCGTTACAGCCCATGCCAAGTTTTCCACAAGCATCAAAGTCAATAAATCCATTCGACGCCAGTAACGAACCTACTCCAGTTCAAGTCCCAACAGTATGTCACTTTCATTGATACACTAGTGCTTAATGTTCACAGTGATACAGTATATTCTATTGGTCCTATTTTGTGTAAGTCACATGTGAATATTGTATTAAACCAATTATATTTAACATTGTTCATTTGGTATATTGACTCTTCTAGAGTCCTTCACGTGGTTTGGATTTGTCCTCTATTGAGTTATTAACTAATGTTTTTTTAACATTAATTACGTTACTATCTGAAGTTTGCATCTCGCTTAGAGGTGCCTCATATGAATGTCTTGTCTTTATTTTCTTTCTCTCTGGTATTGCATTGAGTCAATTCAATAATTAATTACTCATGCGGGTGATGCATTTTGGTTGGTGTTCCTCGGTTGCAGTTTCCTTCCATGTCATCTCTGCAAGGTGCTCTGCCTAGTGTAACGCCATCAGCTAAAATCCACCCTTCAAATATGGGTAATCCATCTCTTGCCTGGAATCCGTCATCATCATATGCATTAGTGCCGCCTCCTCAAGCACAAACTATTGCACCCGTAATGGGACCAGGTAATCCGATTACTATTTCCGCAATCAGCTACTCCATGTAAGGCAATTTTGCCCTTTATCTGTATCCTTAACAATGTTAAAATCTTAGGGGCATACATGGGACAACAAATGGTCACTAACATGCCAATGCCAAGGTAACTAATTATTCTCTAGTCTTTTTAAATTTACCTTTTGCGTGTGCTGTCGTTGGTTAGTTATTTTCTCATGGAAAAATCTTTTGGTCTAATCATTCGTAAAATGTCCCGTGTTGGAATACAAAAAATAGCCACTCATACTATAGCATAGCATCATGTTTCATAGGCTCCTGTTCCTTGACTGGGCTGCTATAAGTGTTAGCAGTGATTACTGAGAATTGAGTTTCATTTGTTACTTGTGAAGTAATATGTGCAAGGGATAATTTATTGGTGTTACCCTTAAGATTTATAACTGAATATGTAGGCATCAAGGATTTGGGAGGTTGGCGACTGAGGGAACTGTTACCCCAAACACCTTTCTGGCAGGAGGAAACCCTTTCGGATGATCTTAAGTTTTTGTCTGCTGGCACTCTTTAGGCCACGCACGAACTTGTTGCACCCTGTACAAACATGGTTGAAATTTCTGTCGTTTGTCAGTCAAAAGGAAACACTCGAGCATATTGAAGTTAGTCATTTTCGCCCGTGGGTTAGATAAAAAAAATTTGCACCGGGCCTTGTACATTGTTTATTGTTATAGGAAAGATACAAGCACACCTTTGTGGAAATAGAAGTGCTTGCAATATCATTTTTCAGATTTTCTTGTATTATTTGGTAGTATCATAATTTTTGTAAGGTCGTTCTATTCGTTGAGGTACGCGAGATCTCCCTGTTAAATAATTTGTTAAATGAGTTCTAAGCCTATCTGTTTATTGAAATTCTTATGTGGTTGCTGTTAATTTTTTCGTTTACATTATACTGCTTAGGTTTTACATTATCCCTACAGTTTCATACGTAAATTTGACTTTTATTTATTAGAAATAAAAGTCAAATTTTATAGATTTTTATAAAATTCGTCTATAGTTAAAAAAAGGTCCCTTTAATTAAAACAAATTGAAAATATATAGATTTTTTACAATGTTATTCTACTACAAATGATCACATCAGATAATTTTATTTGATTTTTATAATAATTATTGTGATATTTTTAGTAAGGCTAGCTAACTAATACATTAAGATTAAGAAAATTAGTTATATAAGTTGTATTTCATTTATTATTGATTGAAATTAAAAACTACTGAATTAAAAGTTTTTTTTTTTTCTGACAAGGGAAAACGTATTAATGCAGGAGAGATTCTACATTGGTTCTTATAACAAATATCAAGTCAAACATCTAACTTTCTTCTTGTAAAAAATGCCAGAAGGAGTGTTTTAAATTCATGAACAATGATTACTTTGTAGTTCTAATTATAAATCTTGTATTCGTTATGTATAATAATTATACGAAATGCTATCAAAACGACGTCTAGAATAAATTTTTAATCACAACTAGTTGTAGCTAAAATTTGTTCAATAAGGATAGTTATTAACTTGCTTCTTGATAATAATTTCTTTAGTCCTTTGCTTTTAACATACTCACTCGAGGATTTTAATTTTTGAATCATGTCTTCATTCGGTTCGGATTTTACTATTTGTTTTAAAATTAAGAGAAGACCGGATCAACTTCTGTCATCCACTCAAATCATGAAAATTCGAATAGTCCTAGATCAATGCACGTTTCCTTCCAACTACTGTTTTCAAGATTCAATTTAGTTCTATATCAATTTCTACTAAAATTAGCCTTGATTAAAAAGCATTTTTTATTACAAAAGCAACCCTATAGTTTAGAAAATTAAAATGGATATATAAGAAGATTTAAATATATTTTTTCCTTTCACTTTCCTAAGAATCTTTTAAAAATAAAATTGTGATTTACTTTCATAAAGATTTTTTAAGGACAAAATTATAAAATTTTTAAAGACAATGTAAAACATATGTTTTTAACAATTCGAATATATGTTGGTTAATAATAATTCTATCACCAGATCTAAGATAGAATTATTAGTGTCTTATATTTTTTACATCGCCAATAAACATAAAATGAGTAATCCATTATGAAACACAAATTTTTGTAAAGATTTATCAAACCTATCATTAATATTTAAAGATACTTTTATTGTTTTCAGACTCATATTTGAATAAGCAAATATTTCAGATGACATAGTAAAATATTTATATCATCATTATTCTCAACAACAAAAGAATCTGTACCAATAGAATAGAAAAGAAAAAAAAATACCATAATTGACAGTCTAAATTTATTTGTGAAGGCACTATAATAAATCTTACTTTCAGAGGTACAAGAGAATGTTAATTTTATAGGACTTGGACTAGTCCTCTCAATCACAATTAGGAAGAAATATGAATGTGAAGAAGGAGATGGATAGTTACTGAGAGCGACAAATTTAACGACTTAAACATTTTATTTTTATTTTTAGTTTTAGTTTAGATTGTCTATTTCAGATCTCAATATAATCTACTTCTAGATTCCTTGAGTAGACCCATTTCACTAATTGAATCTGTTTTGATAACTCTGTTTAATCCACAATCATTATCTATATACTATTTTTTTATAGGTTCTACACCATTGAAACTTACCAGTATTTCTTTTAGATTTGTTCAAGACATGCTCTAGATTATCTCCTTTACATTAACACATGTATAGTTAACAATGTTCTTTACCCATCTCAGTCTCTAAGTTATGCCATTCCTTAAACTGAGTTAATTTTTTTTAGTCCAATTGCGTGTTACTCAATTTAATGGTGTAAGTTTTGTGTCATATTTTAAAAGGTAAAATCTTACATTGTTTAATTATTATTTTTAAGAGAATTTATACACCACCATGTTTTGTATACTTTAAAAGTGAATAATAAGGATTCGCACATAAAGTCGAGTACCTACTCCCATCATCAATCACCACAATCTATCTCTTTCAAATGTAAGGACTAATTTACAATCTTGAAAATAACTATTAACTACATTCATAAAGAGATTAAGTGTGTATCTACACCTGCCTATAAAAAGCGCAAATTGTTGCATTTTCACGTGTTCACTACATACAAATATTGTATGCATTGAAATTATTTTCACCTATTTTCGTTCATAAACACCAAGACAAAATAATTGTTCAATTTGTTGTTAAAATCTTTAGACTCACGTTAAAGATACTAATTAACCTACTTTTAAATAAATATTCATATATCTAGTTTCTTATTAAGAAATTGCTTCTAAATTATGAATTAAACCATTTTTACACTAAATAAAAAAAATATACTAGGTTTGACGTCTAACATAACTTTATAACTAAAATACCAAGCATAAAATAACTTAATTTTAAAATCAATTTTACTCACATTTAGCAACATTAAGGATTTCTATGTATTCAATCGAAACAACGTTTGTATCACATGACGTTGAAAGAAAATCTCCTAAATCCACGACACATTGTTTTTGTTCTTTTCTTTTTTTAAAAAATAAAATAAAAATCATATTATATGTATTTGTAAAACGAGAGGAGTGTGATGGTCAAGCATGTAAAGGAATTTAGAGTCGCCAAGTATGACCATGCTGAAGACTGTTCTAACAAATTAAAAACAAACCGTAAAATAAATTCAACCTCCGCACACAGCTGGAGGCTGTCTTAAAAAATAAAAAATAAACTTTAAAAAATATAACAAACTTTTTTTCCGATCAATTCTTCCTTTTTCCTCTCTGTTCTCTCGGCTTCTTCTCTTTTCATGCTGTTTCGCAAATCTCTCTCAGCTCTGTACAAACCTGTAACTGATTTCTCAATTCTGAAAGATCTCTCTCTTGCTCGCTCGCTCTCTCTTTCTCCTTTTAGCGCTGTAAGGTGCTGAAGTTCAATACTCGTAACTGATTCTTCTTCTGCTGCAAAATCAGGTTACTACTTCTCATTTCATTCATTTACTTTTTCTCTCCGCATCGTTTCTCTTTCTTCAACTTTTAGGGTTTTCAAACAGTTTTCACTTCACAAGGTTGCTCACTTGAACGCTTTGCTATTCTAGCCTAGTCCTCTACTATCAGATCTACTGTTTTTGCATTATCGTTTGTTTATGCGTCCTCTGTGCACTCTTCGCCGTTCTGTTGCTGAGAAAATTGTTGCCTAAGGAATGGAATGTTCTAGATTATAGTTTTCGTTTTTTTTTTTCTGGAACTTTGTAGACGTTATGCGGAGCTAACGCAGATGATCGTGATTTTGGATGAAAGCATGAAAAGTGTTTTAGTTTGTTGCTTTGTGGCTTTTGGAGCAATCTGAATTTGTTTAGTTGGATTTTGTTTATTTCGTGAGGGATTGATGTTTATGTTGTATATGCTGTGATGTGTGCAACAGAAGTGAAGATGGCTAGTCGACTGAAGGAAGATGAGAAAAATGAACGAATAATTCGAGGTCTTCTCAAACTTACGCCGAATCGGAGATGTATTAACTGTAACAGTTTGGTAAGATTTTTTTCCCTCGCTCTCTTGATAATTATTGCCGGATTGAGTTATTGTTAGGTGATCTTTGTGCTAGAATTTTCTTACTTTGTGTCGTGGAATGTATACTACAGCAATTTAAAACATTCAAAGTATAGTTAAGGTGAGGGACATTAATATGATCTACATTCAATGGTGACGTAAAGATTTGTCTTACTCTTCAAACCCCTAAGAATTTCGGAGCGAAATTGGGCGAGTGGCCCAAGGTCATTGATTTTAGATTCACCTGAACTCTGTTATCACGGGAAAGACACTTTAAATAGATTGCTGGTTAATGGAAACAAAATGGAAATGCATTTGGGCAATGAGTTGTAGGTTCATTTGACTGTCTGCGTAACATTGCACACCTTAAGTTATGGTGGAGAAAACATGATAGCAAAAAACTTTTTGCTTTTTGCTGACCAACCGTTGGCAGATACATGCATGACACAATTTCTTATTGTATTTGAAAATGCTAGAGTGGGTGGCACAAATTGTATGATGTGTATGGCATGCCAACAATATGAAGTAGTGTTTCATTTGACTGTCGTACTGCAATTATTGAAAATTGTATTAGAGTTAGATATTGTAATCTTTTGAAGTGGGGCTTTATTCAGTAATAATATTTTCATTTTTGGATTTTTATTATTAATCAAGAAACTTCCAAATTATCTACAAGCTTGTTCTGCAGTATGCCTTCATTATTTTTTACTATAGACAAGATTTTGTAAAATGAGTCTATAATTATTATAAAGATGTTGTGGGGAAACAGTAGATGCGACCAGATTTTATCTAAGGTCATGGCTGTTACCCATTAAAGTTGTCGTGGATGATAGCGTATGCGTACCTATCAATAATCTCTGGATTCTAAGCAAAAAAGGAATCTCAAATGGTGATAAATCTGATTATAAGATAGATAGAATGTTTTTGTTGGGCTATCGTTTTTAGACCTTGATATATGAGACAGTTATCTCTATCAACTTTTATATTGTTGTTCTGATTGCATTCTTCTGGACCTTTCTTGAAAATTGTTGAATTTGATGTTAATGTTTGAGAAAAGGTGGTTTCATTGATACCTTTTTTCTTTCTCCATTGTTAGGGACCACAATATGTGTGCACAAATTTCTGGACGTTTGTATGCATTAACTGTAGCGGAATACAGTAAGTACTTACAACCTTTCTGATTTCAATGATATCATAATGATTTGGCTTTGAGGATTGTTTAATAGATACTCTTTGATGGACTCAAGTTTTCCATGTGCCTTTAGTTTACAGGCTTTCTATATGTTTTCCTCGTGATCTTTTCTACACCCCACTAGCAATGAAGCTGGAATGTCTGTATATATACTTGATTAATTTTTCTTGTTCTCTTTGTGTGTTGCTGTAATGCTGTTTTTGATGGATTGTAGTTCATAAATTATACACCTACAAAAGTCTGTTTTTTGTTTGGCAGATTGATACAAATTGTAATTTGTTTAAATATTCTGCCGTAGCACAATGTTGGTTCAGTTTCCTTTCTTCTCAACTGCTTTTTGTTTTAATTTCTAGCCGAGAATTTACACATCGGGTAAAATCAATTTCAATGGCCAAATTTACTGCACTAGAAGTTAGTGCACTTCAGGAAGGTGGAAATCAGGTATGAACTTTTTGTGCGCTGAAGCTTGCTCGAGATATCTTGAGCCTGTCATGATCAGATTTCTTAGGTTGTTTTTCATTATATCTAATATTTGCAGCGTGCAAAAGAAATCTATTTTAAAGAATGGGATCCACAACGTCATTCTTTGCCTGATAGCAGGTAAGCATGTTCTTGTTAGCTCTTTTGTTAATTGCAGACTGCATTATTCTGACTTGCATTCTGGTGCCAGCAATGTTGACAGGCTCCGGGATTTCATCAAGCATGTTTATGTGGATAGAAGATTCAGTGGTGAAAGGACCAATGATAAACCTCCAAGAGCCAAGGTACCAAAGTTTTTCTTTGGATTTACCATTTTAAGCAGATACAGGATAGTCTATCCCGAATTCAATTTTAACCCATGAGACATTGATACATGACTCAAGTTCAATAAGAATTTTAGAAGTAGTAGGAAACAATATATAAACACAGAGAACTGAAAACCAGAGCACTGACAAAAACAACGAAATTCTTGATTAAAAATAAGATAAAAATTATTGAATATTCTTTTAGGGGTTCATAGATTTATGAACTTGGTTATTAAACTAATGAATTGCACAAAAAAAAATCCCTTTTTTGAATAAAGAAACAAGCAAAAACACAAAAATATAGAAAAAAAACACACAATTTATTTGTAATTGGTATCTGTTTTCAAAATAAAAATTGCAAGTTGACAAAACAAAAGCGAAAGGAGATGTTTGAATAAAAATAAATCCCTTTTTTAAAGTTCTTATATTTTTAGAGGATTGGACAACGTGAATGTTTATTATAGATAAAAAAAGGCAGCTATCTTCTCTCTCTCTTTTAAAATTTGCTGCGATGTTTATGATAGGTAGCACCTGTTTTTAGTAATAATGATGACTGGTCCAGTGCTGCTTTGTAGCCATATCGGAGCTGAAAATTTCTTTTTTTGAATCTGACACATTCAGACGCATGTTGTTTGGATAGTCTAGTCTGCCATGTTGGGTATGCATCTTTGCTTAATTGATTTAACTAGTACATTGTTATACAGGGTGACAAGGATGATTCCTATGAAAACAAGAGGACAGAGACGTATCAAGGAGGACCTAAAAGCCCTCCTTACGAGGATCGTTACAGTGACAGGTCTAGTCCTGGTGGAAGAAGTCCGGGATATGATCAAGAAAATAGGCAATATGGTGGTGATTACAAGATAAGTCCTGGTCGTCCTCCTATAATCAATGATTGGCGTCGAGAAGAAAGATTTGGAGATGGACGGAAATATGAAGATAATAAAATATCCGATGGAAATCATAAGTGGGAGGGCCATTCTCCTGATCGAACCAAGGATTCAGGTTCTTCCAGCCCACCCATTGTCCGACCTGTTAGAGAGATCTTGGGAGAAAATGTAGTACCTCTTCGAATAAGTGAACCGCCCAAAACAAACAAGGGTCTGGCTGCTAACGGCTCAACACTCACGCAGGTAGGTATTATTGACGGTGTTCCATCTGCTTCAACCATAGGTGTTTAGAGTTAGGGTAGTTAATTGGGGCATTTACAATAAATAGTTAGTAGACGGTGTTCCTTAGAGGGTTTTAATGAGGTAGGTAAATATAATAAAATGATGGAATTGAATTTGATTTAGATCAATATCTTCTTGTAAAATGAACAATGTTCTGTAAGCATCAAAAGAAATGGAAGTGACAATAAGCATGAACATCAACATATTCATTTATTGTTTCTCTTATCAATTTATGTGATGTGGTTCAGTATTTACTTCTTTTACTATGAATCTTCTGGGCTGATCTCCCCCTGTCCTCTCCCCCTTTTACCTTGTAAGTGTCCCAAAATTGGTTTTCTATGGAAAAAATATTATCATAATTGACTATTGTAATTACAGAGAACTGCATCTTCCAGTAGCTTAGCATCCAGCCATGGAACCCCAGTAGAAGTTAAGCCTGAGACTCTGAAGAGCCTTATTGATTTTGATGATGATCCTGAACCATCTGCTGCTCCAGCAATTCCTCAAGCCCATCAGACTGCTGTGGCTGAACTTGGGATGCCTGCTAATTCTAATAATAACAATTGGGCATCTTTTGATTTTGCTCCTGAGGCAAAAACACCGCATGGTCCTTCAAACGTTAATCCACTTGAATCTATGCTTACTCAATTGACAGGACCAGTATCTTTACCTTCTCAAGTTTCCCAAGCCCAAGGTGATCCTCATGTTGCAATGCCTATTCCTAGGAGGTTAATGACAAAATTGTTATTCAGTGACTCCTCTTTTCTCTGCAGGACCTGTGACGGGATCAACTCTATCATCTGCTACTGCTGTTGGAGGTACATTTGCTAGCAGCTTCTCAACATTCCCACCCAGTGATGCTTCTGTAACATCTTCCGGATTGATGACAGCATCAATTCTGAATAATGCTGGACAGTGGTCTAGTTTGCAGTATCAGCAACAGCAACCTTTGTTTGCCGCAGCTGCTAGTCAGCCTTCTATTCAACAAGCTACACCACCAGTCGGTGGAGCTTTGAATAATCAGGTTTGTCTTATTGTGTAATTGTCTCAAATATTCTGTCTATTAATTCAGATGTGGTATTTGTTCATCTTGTTCGAGAAACTTCTTGCAGCCCTGGACTATACCCTCGGTACCATCAGTACAAGGGCATCCAAACACATCAATGCCCCATGCGTCGCACCTTGTCCCAAAGTCTGCCAATGAAGCTAAATCCAGTGTTGTTTTACAATCGTCTACAGTAGACATGAAGCCAAGTGGAAGAAGTGAACTTCCGGAGGTATTCTTCACTTCATATTTTACTCCATGAATCTTGCGGAAAAGTGAGTAATGAAATTGATACAAAGAGGAATAATAAATAGGAAGAGGAATTTAGTTCTGTACACTAATCTAGGCCTGAAAAATAAGGAAGGATCTGCCTAAATGTCTGAGAAAAATCTCATTGAATATCAGGAAGGATTCTTTCCTATAAAGGTATCTAATCTAAAAGCAGAATGAAATGAAATCAGATCCTAATTACACCAAATAGAATTTATATGATTTTGAATTTTTGATTGATTTCTATAGATCAAATTAATAATTGTGATTTCTTTCCTTAGTTATCTACACATCTATGCCATGCATACTATTTTGTGTGTATATTATTTACCTTAGGGGAGTCGTGATTTCTGCAGGATCTATTCACAGTTAAATATTCATCCTTCCCTGCTCCAGTCCCAGGTTGGCAAATGGGTCTACCACCTAGCATGGGTATTTCAATTCCATACAATAATGCGGTGGTACTATTACTATCCAATTTACGAGTTGCAACTTTACCTTAAACTGTTTGTACTGGCTAGTACTATGGTATGATCATATCTCATAAATTTCTTCCTTCTGTTACAGCCCATTCCAAGTTTTCCACAAGCATCAAAATCAAAAAATCCATTTGATGTCCATAACGAACCTACTCCAGTTCAAGCCCCAACAGTATGTGACTTTCATTGATATACTAGTGAAAATTCCTAGTAATACAGTATACACTATTTATCCTATTTTCTGTAGAACATACGAGAGTATTGTAATAAACCTTTAATATTTAACGTGAGTTGGATTTATCCATTGTTGAGCTATTAACTCAATGTATTTTTTCATCTTTACATTACTTTAGTCTGCCTCTATTTGAGGTGCTCATGAATTCATTTACTATATTTTTCTCTAATCACCTGGCTTTGGAAATACTGGAAAATTGAAATTTGATATGCTGACTTTCTATTACGCTAAGTCACCAATTAATTGCTCATTTGGGTTGATGCTGTAAGACTGGTGTTCCTTGGTTGCAGTTTCCATCCATGTCATCTCTGCAAGGTGCTCTGCCGATACCTTCAGCTACAGTGCACTCTTCAAACATGGGTAATCCATCTCTTGCCTGGAATCCGCCCTCATCGTCATATGTATCAGTGCCGCCTCCTCAAGCACAAACCCTTGCACCCGCAATGGGACCAGGTAATTCTATTACTATTTCCTCAATCAGCTACTTTATCCCAGGGCAATTGGCTCTTTATCTGTATCCTTACCTTAACCATGTTAAAATCTCAGGGGCATACATGGGACAACAAATGGCCTCTAACATGCCAATGCAAAGGTAACTAATTGTTCTTTAGTCTTTTGAATATTTACTGTTTTGCATGGGGTGCGGTAGTCATTTCTTTTCTCTTCGAAATATTTTTTGGGTCAAATAATTCGTAAAATGTTCCATGTTGGAAAAATTAAGTTAGCTATGGTGTCTTGAGTGTGCTGCTACAAGTATTGGTGTGAATACTGAGAACTGAGTTTAATGTTATTTGTGAAGTAATCTAGTCAAGAGACAGTTTATCGGCTGTGCCATTACTTTCCTTTCCACTTAAGATTTATAACTGAATATGTAGGCATCAAGGATTTGGGAATTTTACTGCTGAGGGAACTGCTTTTGGCTTCTCAAATTCAGATCAGCAGCTGAGTGGTAGTAGGTTGTCAGCTGCTGTTACCCCAAATAACTTCCAGGCAGGAGGAAACCCTTTCGGATGATCTCAAGTTTTTGTCTTCTTGCACTCTTTTTTAGTCATGCATCAATGTGTTGCACCCTGTACAAATATAGTTGAAGTTTCTATCGTTTGTCGATCAAAACGAAACGCATGGAGAGATTTATGGTCGGTCGCCACATGCCCGTGGTTCAAATTAAAATATTTGCACTTGGCCTTGTAAATTTGTTTTTTGTTACAGGAATGATGAAGGCAAGGACTGCCTCTGGAGATAAAGGTGCTCCTAATATTATTTTTCATATTTTCTTGTATTATTTTGTAATCACATAATTTTTGTAAGGTCGTTCTATTCGTTGAGGTACGTGAAATCAATCTCCCTGTTAAATAATTTTCAAATTTTAGTTCTATTCCTCTCCGTTTATTGAATTTTTTATACGTGATTGTGGTTGATTTTTTTCTTTTACATTATGTTGCTTAAGTATTACATTATCGCTGCAGTACATAATCTTAAATTTTATACTTGATAAAGGTCACTTATTTAGTGAATTGGTCTATGTATAAAAAGTGACTTAAAATGAATGGGAAATAACATTTTTCAACTCTCGTCAAGCCGAAACATGAAAAATCAATTGGGTGGGATCGACAACACACCATCTTTTGGGTCCTTTTGAATAGGTATTTTCTTCTTCCAGTCTTATACTTTCTTCAATGCATTTACTACAATACTTTTGCATATTAAATAAAACTTTTTTTAAATATGTCGAAAATCTTCTGGTTGCGTTTTGGAATAAGTTCCATAATAGTTCATTCAGTAATACAGTGATTAGTTGTTTTTAGAAGTTTATAATTGTTGTTTTGATAGATTAGGTAGTTTGGAACAATCTTTTTAAAATTGTATCTTAGATTACGTAATTAAGAACATTTTTAAATTACGCAATTTGAATTATGTAAATAACTTAAAATATGATTCTAAGTTGGGTAATTAAGACAATAGTTATAAATTATGTAATATAAAATATGATTTTGGATTTCAGTATTTAATTTTATGTCTTGTATTTTGTAATCTAAAATTATATTATAGATGACAAAATCCAAGATTCAAACTATATTTTAAATTATGAATTCATGTTTCAGAATTTTTAGTTTAGAAATATATTTTGAATTATTAAAAATTATTTAATTTAGAATATATTTTTGAATAAATGTGATATTATGATATGAATATATCGATTATTTTTTATAGGATTTGTATAACGGGTCGAAATTATAGGAATGTGACAGGAGTTCAAAAACACCATTTCTGTTTTTATCTGTGGTTATAATATTGTGTTTTAATGTTGTTACACGGGTCTAATCCAATCACAAATACAAACACTTTAATATAAGCTCTACTTAAAATTTTCATTGAATTTTTTTTTTATATTTTTTTCCTTAAAAATATTAGTGCTTATTTAAATTTAAATTTTAATCTTAATATGCCCTTCCAAATTGTTTTTTTTATGAATGACAACTTTTTATTTCTTTAAAATATTATTACTTAATTTAAATTTGAATCTTAATCTACCCAGTCAAATTAATAATTTTAGATAAAATGTATTTGAAGTTCCCTACATGTCAATTTTTGGCTACTGATTTTTTTTCTTTTTAATTTCTACTACCAATATTTGTTTCTTCAATTTTTAGCGAATTTTATTACATCATAATAACAAAATTGTAGGTTTTTCATATTTGTTAATGATATTGGAAAGAAGTAATAAATTGTCAGTTGATTACTGATTGTGAGGGAAATATGTTTGATTAATCGAAGAATATTACTTAAGGTAGAAGAGTAACTGCTACAGTTACAGGGTGTAAGACAAAAAATAATAAAAAATATTTAAAAATTTTAATCCACGTGTCAGGCTTTGATTGATGTGCACCAAGCGAAACAGAAAATTGGGAGTGGTGATTTCAATCCCATACCTTGGAATATATTGAAGAAATCAAAGCAGCATATGTGCATTGGTGGCAGATCCATTGCTTCTGTATAATGCCCACTCAAAAAGAATGGTTTCTGCCAGAGAATTTCCTTGGTTTTGGAATTGCGGTTCTTTTTCCAATCTGAAAGCTGGAGGACTCCACTGCATGTACATCTGAGATATGGAACTATCCGAAGATCTTAATTCTAGAAGAAAAAAAATATCAAAACTATAATGGTTTGTTTCTGACGTTTTCAAGTAGAACCAATATGTCTGATATTCCATACGATTGGGGCTATCAGCATCCACACTGTCAAAAGACACAAGTATTTTTCATTGAGGATCAATTGTTCGAGAATAATACGAAAGAGTTATTGATAACACAATGTTTATGAGTTTGAGACTTCTATTATGTTTAGATAAATTCAGATCTTGAAGCTTACTTACAGTATACGCAGACTGCCAACCATTCATTTACTATTTTTACCCAGGTGCTGGTCCAACCCACATCAATTGTCCATCTGCACAACAATAAAGGTATTACATCTTTTGAAATTGCTATAACATGTATGATGCAAGGTGAAATAATATGGAACAACTACTGGAGAAGAGGAGACCCATACTTTCTCATAGAGTGATGACTATTCCACCCAATCAATAGCATAGCAAAATACATTGCTCCGGTGGCAAAAACAAAATGGAAGAAGCCATAGCCATAAGGTACATCATCCTCTGCTGCTGGTGTATTGTCCTTCTTGAGCTGCAGGGATCTATCAGATATGCATTGAGAACATAATGTTAAAAAATCAAGGTAAACTAAAAGTTTGTAATTAACCTGGAAGCATTTGGAGTCTATGCCTGTTGAAAATGTCGCAATAACGATTGCTAGTACTGCAACAACAAAGCTCTGTGGACAATGACATAGGTCAACCAACCCATAATAAGTAATCGGGGTTATAGATTTAAAGAGATATTCTAATTTATTTGACTCTTCAAATTTCAATGAAGCAAGAATAGTTATATATTACTCTCCAAAAAACATAATAGAAGTAGAAACATATTACAATGATGCTTAGCCAGTCTGTTTTTGTGGCAGAGTCAGACTTCCTGATGCAGCTTCCTCCTGCAGGTTCACTGCATTCAAAAATATGCTAAAGCTCAAAGCCAGTAGAAATAAAAACAGGAAGTTAGAGGGATTGCATAGAAAAATGATATTTTAACAACTAAATTTTGACAATTTTCTCTTACAACCTGAGATGATGTCCTTTTAAGTGGTTTTAAAATATAATAAAATGAAAGAATAAAAAAATAGGAAGCCACTTAGAAGATGATATCTTAAGTTATAAGAGAAAATTGTCAAAATTTACTTGTTAAAATATCATTTTCTGGATTACATAAGCTTAAATGAATAAAAATTAAAAAAAGACTTGGATATTAGACGTTTTATTTTACGAATCGTGTTACTTGCATGCCTTCTTTGGTAGATAACACTACTAAACAATAGAGACTAAATGCTTTGGACAGCACCATCGATACTAATCCAAAATTATCAAGCAAAGATTGGTAGGCTTGCCTTCTAATGGCGCACCAACAGAGGAAGACAACATAAAGTCCCATAAGCCCTGGAGTTAAAATGCCAGCATCAACCTATTGCAGATATAGTTAGAAAATCCACATCATATCTTGCATGATGAAGAGAATTGAGCTCGGAAAATCTTACTTTTGGGTGCAGAGACACACTTGTCATAAGTTGGAGAAGTACTAAGGTCCAACTAATGAAGAAAATGTTGAGGAGGCAAGATGGCTTTGGTGCATACCAAATGTACATCAAAATGATCCCCACCAAACAGACAACATATGCAGTCGTCGCAAACAACATCACATGAATTCGGCTGCATGATAGTTCATGATTAAGCACATAAATATTAAATCGTATCCCTCATATTATCTTAAATAAAACTTAAACGGATACAATTTTCTCAAGCCTATTGTTCGTGTTCAGGATGCATGCGTTTCTGTTGGTTCTTTAACTGATAAAATCTTACCATCTTGCTGCAAATTTTTCTGACTCACAGCAATCATTCAGCCATGTAATGAAGCTGATAATGCTTATTAGTTGGATAAGAAGGAAAACCCTGAAAAAGGAATACAGCAATATTTTGAATATTCATAGATGACTTTAGGAAAAATGGCAAGACTAAATTATTTGTAAGAGGTTAAAAATGTACCCTGCACCAAAGTGAGCCACCTCCCCTGCCAAAAGAATTGTATCAGAGGAATGACAAGCTTATAATAACTACGTTTTCATATTTCAGATAATGAATTAATTGTAAGAGGCTTGATGCAAATACAACTTACTAACCGTAAATTTGTATAAATTCAGAAGGGAGTAAAAATGGGATGATAGTGATGACGACCCAGAGAGCAATCTTGACTGACCACCATCCAGAGTGCCATGTATCTCTCACATCGTTCAGTTTAGACGTGCGAGCAGTTGAAAAAAACATTATCATAAAAAATATCTGAACTCGGTTAAGGTTCATTTTAAATAGTATTGGACTATTCCATTGGCCTAAGATAAAGTTACATAGTTATGACATAACTCTTTGTCGATTCATCATTTTCTAATTTACTTTTTCCACCTACCATAAACAAACATAAATCATTGATTAATCAAATTATTACTGATTTCCTTTCTACAAACCTTACTCAAAGCCTTTACCAACAATTTTCATATGTATAATTGGGAAGGATACAAAGCAACCTAAACTCACTCGTAAAACACCTTCAGCATCCAAACAGTCTTTTCCACCGTTGCATCCTTTTAATCCTGTAGGTTCAATATATTAGATTTTAAGCATCACATCAAAATAGTATTGCTTAAACGTAAACGGCTTTAAATGCTTATTCCACTTTTTGATCATAAAAAGTTGTATATTGAATATATTCCAAAGTACATTGTGCATTACTGAATATTTTTTCATCTCATCTCATTGATCGTTATAAAATAATGTATGCATTCAGACAATATGTCAGATTTGAAGGTTAATATAGTGAATCTTAGGGAACCAATAGGCATTAGAAAGAAGAAAACAATCAATTTATAAAAAATAAATAGAAATTTTAAGCATAGGCGCTAGATCTGAAAGAAGCATTAGAAAACTAAATGTTACGGCGGTGGGATGTAAAAATTGATCAGTTTGAGGATTTAAGAAATCTTACTCTTCATTTCTGTTAAAGCACCACGACCATAGTCCCGGGCAGCCCATGCTAGAAGATTTGACAGAAGAAAAATCAACGCATAGGCATATCTTGCCATCCATGGGTTGGATGCATTTCTGAATTGACTGAACCACGAAGAATCCTTGGATATGATACGCCTCTCGTTACCACTGTTGCTTTCCCCAGCTTCCATCTCTTCTACACAAAATTGCTAAGCAGAACATGAATGGGACACAGAAGAAATGGGACTCATTCCTTTATCATCTTCTACTCCATTCCCTGTACTGCATTATTTTTCAGAAAAAGACTCATCTTCGTCATTGTAGCTCCATTACTATTTTAACTAATCCTTAAATGAAATAATAGAAGAACTTAAATCTTGCGGGGAGGTTTGGGCAGCTTTCTGGGTCAAATTTAACTTATGGTTTTGTTTTTTTCTCTTTGGTAGTCAACAGTGATAGTCATTTCATTTCAATTGTCCTTCCTGTCATTCCATTTTTCAGCCAACAATTACCAACCGATCCTCGTAAAATAAATTCTAACTCCGAATCGTACCTCAAATGTCTTTCACTATAATTCCTCGCCTCTTTCTAGCTATCAATAATCAATAATAAAGTGAACAACCGTAGTGATAACTCTCTCCACCCTGAAAATCGTACTCATGCTCCCACACTGAATTTATGGCCCGATTTAATTTCAAGTTCTTAATTACAATAATTACAAGGAATTGCATAAATCATGAACGTGAAGAGGATGCTATTGCGTAGAAACACATCAACCGTGAATTTACAAGTCGAAACGCATAAAACGGCATTATAAGAATATTCTCTAAAAAAACAAAAATACATATTAAAACACGCCAAAAAAAGAAAGAAAAAAACACTGGAAGTTCTGAGAAAACACAGTAAGTATTTAAAATCTTTAAAAAATGTCAGGATGAAAAATAAAAAATAAAAAAATAAATAAAAATAAAAGAAGAAGGAAGGAACCTCAATTATCAGCGCTAGAAATTTTTTTCTTCCAATTATTTGAAGCAGTTGAGTGCACTGCAGTGATTCTTTTTTTTCCTTTACCTCGAAGTAAGCGTCTAAACTTTGCTCAATCTCGTTCCTAATTTTCTCGACTAACAAACACCAAAACCATCGATCACGCATTAGCATTCCCCATATCCCACACGGGAAGAGACATAAGATCGAAGAAAATGGACATCATGACATAAATGTGATCTAGCAAAAACACAGCCAGAAAAAGTAGCAAAAACAGAGCGAGAAACAGTGTTTCTTATTCTTGAGAGGCAACATTCACATTAGAATACAAATACAATAAACTATCGCGCGTCCTGAAAGAAGTAACTGAAGACTTTCAAGTTACAACTCGAACTGAGAAAGCGGAATCGTTTAATGCAAAAGCGAAGAATTAAAGAAAAGAAGAAATGCGAGTTACCTGAGAGGAAAGAACGAAGAGGACGCAGATCTAGTTAAGAGCGAACACTGAAACACTCTTTGTTGTAGAATCTCGGTTTCATTCGCTATTTCTGGTTTAGTTTCTGGTTTCTCTCTTTTGAGAGAGAATTAAAGAAGAAAACGAAAAATGAGAAAGGGATTATAGAGCGCTTGCTTTGGTTTGGTTTGCTTTTCTTGTTGTTCTTCTTTTGGTTATTAAATTAAAAATTGTTTAAAGAAGAGATGAGAGAGTTTGCTTTTGGTTTGGTAGTTTTTGTTTGCTTTTCGCAGCTTTTACCTTTTTTTCCCGCCGTTAAGCCTTCTCTTTCCTTCTTCAACGGATTACAGGTTGGTGTTCCTTTCAAGGATTCATTTTATTTTTTACTATATATTTCTAACTCACTCTTCTAAACTTATAATTTAATATTACATCACCAAACGCATTTCTCGAAACCCAATCTTGAAATAGGTTCGGTATATCAGATGAACAAAATAATATTATGTGTGTTGACTATTGGTTGAGTAAATAATTTTAAAACGAGAATAATGTAAATTATAAAGTTTAGTGAATATAAAAAGTGCTTAATATTTTAAATAAACAAGAAAAATTTACACAAGGGCTTAAATACCTGTTTCCTTTCTTCAGTTAGTTTAAAGTTAAATAAATATGAGGTGAATTTTTTGTCTTTTAATAGTAGTTTTTTTTAAATAAATATTACGAAGTTTATCAATCATTCATTATTATATGAAAAAAATTTATTAAAATAAACAAATAAATGAATGCAAAGTATATTGAGAACACACAAAATTTAAAATAAAAAATTACGATTTACGAAATATTGAAAAACAATATCTATTAGTTTTCATTCCATTAACATTATAAGATTGAGAAGTTGAAGACACGTTGAATCATGATGCAGTATTTTCCTTATGGAATCGAGTAGCATTGACGATTGTGGTATTCTTACCCCTTTATAGAGAATAGATAGTTGACAAAACTGCATACTATATACTCAAATAAGGTTTTTGTTTGGTCTAGTGCCTCTAGCCTTCTATAATAAAATTTGTTTATTTTTCGTCAAAAATATCAATTCTTCATTCAAATTTATTTTGTAGAAAATTTATTTATTTTTAATTTAAATAGAGAGACAAATTAAATGAGACTGATGTAGATTTTTTTTTTCTTAATAACAAAGAGAAGAAAACAAATTTTCCTGTTGTTTTCGGGTTGAGCATGCAGCCGAATTCACGCTGAACTTTTTTTTTCTTTTCAATATCATTCTTTAAATATTGATTTTTATTAATTTGTAATTATAATTAGTACATAAGTAATTTAATAAATTTATTGTATTTAAAATGGCAAGTATTACATTACTAGATTATTATAAATAATTTAATAATAAATATCAATTATCAAATAACATTAATTGTAGTAATTGTGATTAGTAAATATGTAATAATTAATAATAATTTGAATAATAAAATTAAAAAATCATTAAACTAATTAAGATTGTGAATTTTTTTAAACATTTAATTAATAAAAAAAATTAATAATAGTTGTGTGCTTAACGTTATAAAAATTAAATGAGAACTTTGGATCAAACAATCTTATATGTTGAGAAGAAACAAAGAGATTTTAATGGAGACCGAAAGATGTAATAATTTTTCTTCCTTGATTCAAGGGGAGGATGAATTAGTTTTAAAATATAAATGTATATTTATGGTCTTATAAATTTAATTTAAAAACATGAGTAGTAATGTTGTAGTCATTACACTTAAAATATTTTAAATGATCTTCATCCCTCCCTCTAAAACCATCAATGTTTAATTGAATGAGCAATATTTCCACGCCTCTCTCTTCCTGGAAGCCAAATCAAACAAAAACAAGTCTACAAAAATTCTCTCTCCCTTCCATTTCATTTCTTGTAATTTAAACAAATATGTTCAAAATGTTTACTTAATTTAAACATAAATTTAAAATAATAGTAATAATATCGAACCATTTTAATTGTGACTATTTAAATATAATTATAGTTTATAGGTGTGCAATTATTACAAACAAAAAGCACAAACGTAGGGGATGAAATGGGGTTGGTGGTTTGAAGATCATAATTCACAATCATGTCACAAATATATATCCAGGCATTAAGTGGGTGTAGGGGGGAGATTTTTTATTGTTAGAGTATGGTTTCATGCTTAGAACCATGATTTTCAGTAATCACGACCTTTAAATAATTGTTGGCACCATTCATGTTTGAACGGTAGTTGAGATTGTTTCTTTAAGTTTTTCTTTGTTTGAAGAAATAATATATATATTTAATGTAATTTAGTTCTTATATTTTTTAAATCGGATTTTAATATTTTAAAAAAAATTACATTGATTTGTTATTTTTGTGGTTGTTTCTGTTAAATTCACATCAACATGATTTGAAAATGGTATTTGTCGATTCATCGATTTCTAATTTACTGTTTCCACCTGGCATAAACAAATATAAATTGATTAATTAAATTATGAAAAAAATATGTTTTGATTGCTGAAATTTAATTTTATAGGTTCAATATATTAGATTTTAAGGATCAGATCAAAATAGTGTTGTTTAAACGTAAACGTCTTTAAATGCTTATTCCACTTTGATCATAAAAAGTTATGTACTGTAGGACTCATCGGCCAATCGGTTAAGTGGACTAAGGTCAAGCGGCCGTAGGCCGCCTGCTACAGGTGGACCTCATCTTGGACGCTGATGTAACAATTTCTCCGGAGTCTCAGCTCCAAGCACGCTAAATCGACTACCTGTTAGACATGTTAAACATTCTCCCCGCCTTCATTTCCAATTGAATTTTGTCTCCATGGAGACTCTCACCTGTAAGGACACCCGTCAGGCCGTACGACCGTCGGTCGGGTGACCATGCCAAAACCTGGATCAATAAGTTAGAATTAAATTAAGATAACACAAGTCATTAATCAAGTTTAAAAAGCAATTGGACCATGATTAAGAAATCTTAATTATAGGCCCATACCGAAAACTATAAATAGAAGTCTGAGGTAGGTTGGTGAGGATCTTTAATTCGCATTTATTATAGCAGTTACTATTATCTCCCGATCGGCCTTAACTAACTTAAGGCATCGGAGAGCCTTTTAGATAAGTACGCCGATCACCTGAAGGACCGAACAGTGGTGGAGGAGTAATATTCGAGGGATTTAACGAGCTAATTAATGAGAGCGCATATAAAAAAGGTTAAAGAGTAACTTGAGTGTTAATAGTAGGTGTTTGGTCCCTACACCCGAAAACAAGTTATATATTGAATGTATTCCTAAGTACATTGTGTATTACTGAACATTTTTCATCTCATTTCATTGATCGTTATAAAATAATGCAGGTTAACATGGTGAATCTTCAGGGAACCAATAGGCATTATTAGAAAGAAGAAAACAATAAATTTATAAAAAATAAATAGAATTCAATAAATTATTAACTAAATAGGCATTAGAAAGAAGAAAACAATAAATTTATAAAAAATAAATAGAATTCAATAAATCCGAATCGTAGAATACTTAGCAACATGGTTTAAAGTTACGAAAAAGAAAAGAAATCAAGTTTATGTTGATTGATGATAACATTTGAGTAAAACCGTCGACATCACATAAAACGACCGATAGTGATGAAAAATAAACTAATCATAAATGGTGAATAGCTTGTAGGGATTTAGTTAGTATTGTTGTTGTCCATTTTTAACCGTTTATTGATTGAGAAACAGGATTCTGCTTCCTCTCTTCTCCTTTCCATCATGGCTGCATACATCATTTTGCGACCTTCCATGACTTCTACCTTAGTCTCAGTAAGAGGTTTGAACCAATAATCAACTGCTCCCAATTTATAAGCCTTAGATCGAGAACTCATACTTTTATCCTCAGACATGACTGTATATTGACAAATGTTGAAATTCTTTGATAAAGAGATCAAATACTTACATATAACAGGAATATTAATATTATTTTTATTAAGATCTTCTAAAAATTTATAGCCATCAACGGGTGACATATAGGTTGCCATCACGATTAGATCGACCTTTGTTTTCTTTTCTACCAAGAGCCTCCAAGGAATTATTGGATTTCGAAAGGATGTAACTGCACATTATTTAAACGGATAAGAAAAACAAAAAAAATTGTTCATGGTCAAAAATACAACACTAACCCTTATATATAACAGTTGTTGCTGTGTCAATGGATACTGAGTGACAGAAGTTCGTCAAGAATGTACGAACGTTAACATCAGATCAAACGAGGCAGAGGCAATTCTTTAGAATTTGTTATCAGTGCGGCCATGTTTCTGATAACACGAAAAACCAAATAAAATAATAAAATCGGAGGTGTAAAGTGTATAGAAATATAGGAGTTAGATTATGAATTCTGAAATTACATCTGTTATATTTTTACCTTTAACAGCAATATGAAAAAAAATGGTTCCCAATCCATAATAATTGAAATCACAAATGAAATTTCAGAGATGTCAATTGCAGGAGAAGTAAGGGAGAAAGTAATCGACTCAAGATTGAAACAGAAAAATCTAAAAAAGAAGCAGCGAAATGAAACGAAACTGTTTCTGAATCAATTAGAATATCTAAGAAAGGAAGAAGATAAGTACCTCAGAGAGAAGAAGATCAGAGCCCTTGCTTTGCTTTTCCTGTTCGCCGTTAAGCCTTCCCTTTCCTTCACAGGTTAATTAGGTTTATTGGAGTTTGGTAATTTTAAACTTAACAAAATAAAATATCTCTTATTAATTTTTTTAAATTATAAATAATCTACATTGCTTTTAAGTTTTTATTATTTATCATCCAACCACAATTTTAATTTGGTTAAATTTTTAGTTCTTCTATATTTAATTTTTATTTAAATAGAATGCATGTCTAGTTGTTGGATATTTGTACATTTAATATTAACGTTTGATTAATCGTTCAATTTGAGACCTAAAATTTGAAGTGATATGCAAAACATTTTTTTTCAAAACTTTTATTAGCTTTTTTACGATTAAGCGTATCAATGAAAATTGCGTAGTTAAATTATGTACGTGCTCTATATAAAATATATTTTTAGTTGTGTAAAATAATTGATTCAAAATAAAAACTCACCCCAATTAATAAGCTATAATTATAAATGTTTCAAAAGAAATTGAAATAAGATAAAATCTATATGAATGATATCATAAAATATCATATTTAAGTATATAATAACTTATACTTTTGTCATGTTAGTTATTTCAACAAGTAATTTCACTAATAACTATATGTTTAACAATATACACATATGCTCATAGTACATAGTAGGGGAAATATTATTGCATAAAAATTATAAAATGTACGTGATCAGTACTATTTTAGTATGAAATCAAACGATTTCAAGAACTCTCTGTGTCGATTTTTCTTCTACTCCTCTCCGGACTCTTCCTGGATCTGCTCGCTGCGTGAACTCCGAGGGTGGGATACCTGCAGGCACTCCGACACTCAAGTCAAATAGTGATTTGATATGAGGCATATGTAGTAGAGTGACAAAAACATATTTCTTTGTAGTCACTAGACCCTAATTTATATTGTTCATTTCGTTCATTTGGCAGACCTATTATTATTATTTGTGAGTCATTCATATCCGATGATCAACTCTTTCCTTTCTGAATAAAATTGCACACTTAAGCTTTTTCCTTATTGACTGAGATTGATCAACTCTTTCCTTGTCAAGGATCAACTCTTTCCTTATTGATTAAGATTGTTCTTCTGTACCTTGTCAAGGATCAATTATGTCATATTAACTGAGATTGCTCGTCTGTACTTTGTCAAGGATCACTCATTTTCTTATTGGATAAGATTACGCACTGCTCGTCTGTACATATCATCCTTACCCAATTGGTCACTATTGAGTCGGGATATATCGGGCCAGGCGACGGGCCGAGATGTACCCAACATCTGCACCATGCTGGCCCCTTTTCCTTTGTCTGTTGGACTTGCGCACGTGTCTCCTTTCCTTTTCCTGATGTCAGAATGTAGTCGGCCTTTTCACATAAAGACAGGTCGAGATATGGTCGGACTGTTATCCATAAAATATTTTGTAAAAGTTGTCATTAACTTATCCTTTAGAATTGAAAATAATTATGTTGTAGGAATAAAAATGAAAAATCGCTGCAATATTACTAATTAAATCGTCGTAATTTTATTGTGTTTGTTATTTAATATTAGAAGAACATAATAAAGATGGAAATAATTAGCAGATATTGTATTTTTTATAAAATAACGGTAATTAAAAGGAAATAAAATCTTTAGTTTTAAGAACAGAATAAAGAGAAGTACAAAATTATATTATGCTAAAGAACGTAAAAGTAAAAAGTAGTAAAATAGACAAGATTAAAAGGTGAGATTTAAAAAACAGACAGCTGAAGAAAATTGTAAGAACAAATATAAATTATTGAAATAGACTATATCACACGTTATTGGTATAGATAAATAAGTTTTTTTAATAAAAATAAAATAAAATAAAAAGTTATTTCAAAACAAATACTAAATCTTTGAGTCATACCTATATAATATAGCTGAAGAAAATTGTAAACAAAAAAATATAAATTATTGACATAGACTATGTCACACGTTATTAGTATAAATAAATAAGTTTTTTTAATAAAAAAAAATAGTTATTTAAAAAAAAAATACTAAATCTTTTGAGTCATACCTATATAATATACCAACAGGTCAGACCAATTCTGAGGAAAAAAAAAATCATATGTACAACACTCTCAAGTTAAATTCTTATACCCACTTCAACATATTTTAAGAATTTGTTTGAATTTAACAAATTTAACAAATGTAACAAAACAACTCTGTTTACACAATGTAGTCAACTATTTTAATTACCCATGTAAACCCAAATGTGAAGGAAAAATTTCAATTTTGTGTGATTATAGCAAGTAGATGTTAAATTCTTTTGGGTTTTGGGTGTTTTTTTTTTCCCCATCCCTTTCATAAAAAGATGGATATAAATTTAAAAGGGAAGACCACTTTCTAACAAAAGAAGAAAGAAGATAAAAAGACAAACCACTTAACCAACAATACATTTATTTATTTGTTTTCTGAATGTTTTGGCTTTGCCTTTTTCGTATTTTCACGTTCCTTTATTTCCATCAAATAAGAACAAGACAAATATTGATAAAATATCTTGAATATTCTTCAATCATGTCCGAAATTAACCTAAGTAATAAAGAAAGTTATAATTTACCATTAAAATAAACATTCTAGTTAACATATTTTATAAAATATAGACTCCTCAATTATTATCTACACACGTCGTTACTGTTATGGGAATTTTTCTTTTGTGATTATGACAGGTGACTGTGGTCAAAAGGAAATCTTTTTTTGACAAAGACATCTATTTAGATTAGGATAATATTGTTTTCGTGGATTAGGGCAATATAAATGTCCCGTTTAATAGAATAAAACATTCACATTTCTGACGTTTACATTATCTTGTTTTAGTAAGTATATCTTTAATTCATATTTTCTTAAAAATGTTGTTAAATTTTTGTGTGTGGTTTTGTTGTTTTTAGTTCTGTAGTCTTTTGTTTGGATTTTTTTTAGTCTTTTATCTGGATAGTATTTTTTTTTTTTTTTTTTGTGTTATTGTTGGAGTTGTGTCTTCTGTTTTATGATTTTAGAAATTAACGTATAAGTTTAAATTATATATCGAATAAAAATATATAAAAATTGAAAATTTATAAATTTATTATTTAAAGATTTTGAACTGAAGATAATTTCATTATTTTATACGATTTAAATTCATATGTTATTAATATTCTATATTTTTTAGATTTTTTTCAGAAAACCTAGATCTATCACCTATCTGGTGTTCTTAGTCTTCCTCTCCTTTAAGTGTGATACATGATTTTTACTAAATGCAATTTTTTTCATTATTTTTAATCTTTTCGATATTTTTGAATTTAATTTTAAATTATAACAATGACAAATATATATATATATATATATATATATATATATATATATATATATATATATATTATAGATTAGAAATTCTTCAAATTTTAAAGTAGAATCTACTCAATTATGCGTTTTTTTAATATTCTCATTTTATATGATTAATTTTAATATTTAAAAAATATTAAATAAATAAAATATCTTACTTATCAAATCAATTTATTATAAATTTAAGAGTAAATTACTCTTTTAATCCTTGTATTTGTTAAGGAGTGTCAAATTGGTCATCCCGTCTTTCTTGTCTCAATTTGGTCTTTGTTGTTAGTGTTAGTTTGACCCAACAATATTAAAATCAATGTCATGTATCAATATGTGATTTTTTTATATTTTTTTTAACTTTTTTAATTTTTCTTATACATGTCACATCATAATTGTATCACGTGTCAACATGATTTCAACATATATATATATATATATATATATATATACACACACTTTCTATTTTCTTAAATAGTCTTTAAAATTAAAAAAACACAAGTAAAAATGTAAATATTTATAAGTTGAGATCAATAAAAGAAATACAATTTTTCTTTACACATAACCGGTTTTGAAATCACTTAAACATCACATATTAAGTTTGGGGGACTAATATACTACAAATGTTCAAATACATCTCGACTACCTGCATCGAGATGTACTTGACCTTAGTGCACCTGACATAGCGACACCATATCAATCACTTATTTGACATTGACAAATTGAGGTTAAGTTAAGACAAAGACTGAAGCGTATTATTAGATTGTTATACTAGGTTAATCAAGGTAGTTAAGTCACATGGATTAGGTCCATCCACATAAAGGTGCATAAATATAAACAACACATGACATAAGATAAATTAATTATGTTTTCACTATTTTGCATTTAATATTATGTGACACACTTGGCTTGACTTGTGCGTTAGAGTATTTTCTGCAAGCACATTTACTTTTTTTACTTTAAGAAGATGAGTACCTTAAACAATTTGATTTGAATGTGATGATAAATTATAGTCAGAGAATATCTTTGTAAGACATATTCAATCCTGTAATTACGGTAAATAGAAAAGTAAAAATATTTTCTTTAGCTAGTGTAAGTCCTACATTTGATTTAGAGTTGTTCATGTTTTGAGGTTGAAACACAGAGTTTTGAAGTTCACCCTTAGATAGAAGACAAGGTTGGGCATTTCATGCCAAATGCATGTGCCTTCGTTCTAGGGTACATGTCAAGACACCTTTTTCTCTTCTTCGATTAATCGCTAAGAATTTGTCGTTGCATTCAGATGTTTCTTTGCAAAACAAAAAAAGCAGGCACTGAAGTCAAAAGTTTACTGTTCTTTAACCCTTTTTTACTGGCAAAATGGCATAATCATTGGAAGTCGCCGAAAAATGTAGCTGCGCTGTAGCTAAAACTAACAAATGTAAGATATTGGTTTTTGCTAAAGTTTGTTCAATCTAATAAAATAATGGAATAAACATTAAAAAAATCGATTTAGTGAAAGAGTTTATTATATTGAAGCATGATTGGTGGTGAAGCAATCATGTAACACAATTAAACTTTAGAGGATATTTGTGCGTAGAATCTAATTGTAGAGAGTTATATTTTGAAGACTTTGCATTTCGTAAAAGAGTGTATTATATTCAATAATGTTCACTTGGCAGTTACAAATAACATGGAAGTAATCATACCACTTAATTTGTTTAAGGTTTTTGCTAAGTGTGACGAAAAATCAAATAAAGCTGCATTTGCTCCTAATATTACAAAAGTTTCAAAGTTAATGAATCGAATTTTGAATAAAAGAAGTTTTATTTTAATAAAATGCACGTTATGCAGATGGTTATAATGTACTCTAAATAATGTATACCTACGGAATGTGCGATACTCAATTTAGAAGCCCTACATCACCTGTTGCATAAAATGAAACGGGGTTTAAACTTTTAAATAATATTACTCTATAATTTAATTAGAAATCACCATTATCTTTGTTATTGTTATTATTATTACAGGTGAAAAAAACATGCACTTACAAATATATATGTCTTTATTACTTTTATTTTGTGATAATAAAAAAATAAAAATTATTATTTTTAATTTTTATTAAAATAAAAAATGTTAAATTTATGAAAGCAGTTACAATAAAGAATAAAACAATTAATAAAATAATTTATATCAATAAAGATAAAATAATCTGTACATAAAAAATGGTTACTAAGTAATTAAGAAAAATAATTCTCTTTATTAATAGTTATAGATTATTATTATTATTATTATTTACGATTTTTTAATAAAATTGTGTCTGTCGTAAGACATGGTAATATATAAATTATGTTAAAGGTTTTCATGTAGAAATATGATTAGGGAAGTGTTAAAAGGGATAAGACTTATCAGAAATATTCAGTTACTGAGTGAAATTGCCACTCCACTGTGACATAACAGGCTCACCTATTATCCATCAAGCCCATTTTGATTCAGATCCAGTATTTGTTGATTCCTGCACCGCCACAATTACTAATTGCGTCATATACTAATATAAAAAATTAAAATATTTTTCATTACTGCATTACATCACCATTGCTGCTGATACCACTGTTATTATCACTTCTATCATTGTCATCACTCTAGAGGAAGAAGAAGAAGAAGAGAGGGAAAACGCTACAGAGAAGGAAAAAGAGAGAGAAACGAACAAAAATGTTATACAAAACTCGTTCCGAAAAGTATTTTATGTATTCTAAAATGTGGGGATGCATGAAGAATTTATCGGGGTGCAGGAAGTAAAAGCTTTGTCATTTTGGATGAAAAGTAACGGGCTTGACATCAACCCAATGGAAGATCCATTAATGACATGCCTTTAAAATGCTTTTTTTTTTATTGTGGACCAAGAAGAGTTGCTATTTTTTTTTTCCCACAAGCACTGTGTTTTTTTTTTTCTTCTTTCAAATCCATAGAATAAGACGAGAATACGACAGGATGATGGGATAGAAATAGCAATGACGGTGTAGTGACAAGGATAATCATCAAACGCATCCATATTTTTGTGGTTAATAATCGTTAAACACTTATTAATCACTTTTCGAGAATGTGCCGTCTTTTTCTATTTTTCATCTTTCTTTTATTACTTGCGCCAATGTGGTAAGAATTAAATGAGCTTTTCTATATTTTTTTCTATCTTTCTTTAGTGCTCGAAAAGAAAGAATGGACTAAAAAATGTTAGGTAAATTTAGTATGGATCCAGCGAGGATCATATAATAAGGTATTTATGGTATACAAGTAGTCCAAATAATTATGCACACATTAAATAGTTGTACTGTATCTTAAACTATATCTCTTGATTGATTCAACTACCAATCCACTTTTAAAAACATTCTCCATCTCCATTTCTCAATATATGATTCGACACTGATTCCTTAATCAATTAATATCCGAAGTTTCATCTCCAACTTAATCATGAAATCCCAATTACAAGTACCACTTTACCTGAAAATGTGATTACTCATGAGAGGGATGGTAACTCCTAGAAACTTAAGGATGACTTTAGACCTTAAAAAGAAATTAGAATTTATTTATAAATTTTGATATATTTTGATTTTTAAATTTATAAATAAATGGATATAATCACTTTAATTCAATTATATTGAATTCTTTTTGTATGTCAAATGCGTTTTTTTTATGTCACATGCGTTCTTTTGTATGTCAAATGCGTTCTTTTGTATGTCAAACAGTATATAAACAATTCAAATGCTAATATAAAACACATTTGATACATAAAAAATTTTAATATAATTGGGTTAAAAGGATTATATATATATATATATATATATATATAATATATATTATTTTCCAAATCTTGGCACCATGTTGGTTAAACTATCGTAAATGGCAATACTATAGTCTTTTGCCTGTGACAAATTAGTGTCAGCCTCTATAACGAAAAACTTACATTTTTTTTGTTAGGATAATAAAGACATTTAGATAAACTTTTTGTTTAAGAACATGAAGGGGATGGACGGATCAAAGCGACAAGGACTGAATCATCAGTAGATCGTGGCAGTAAGGTCACTCTATCACTTATGATATCCTGTCGCGTATTTAAGTCGTTTGTAAAAGATTCTATCTGTCGTTTGATAGGAATTGCACTTCAAAATGTTTCGCAAAGATGATTATATATATATATATATATAATATTCATTTTTAAAGTTTAGAGACTAAAATGTATTATGCAGGAGTAAAGTTGATATTTAAACCTAACTAGTAATTATAAAACCTTTAGTTTGGTTGTAGAGGGTTAATTGAACGGTAGTTATGTGTGATCAGCAGAAGTAATTAACAGAGAAGTAGGAGAGGTAAGGGTAATTGGAACATCAATGTTTTGACCAGCACGATTGCATGTTGCATGTCTAAAGCCCTTACAAGCCATGTGAATATTTATCTAGGGAGGGACCCCACATAATAAAGGTCACAGTCCCTTTGATGGTGGGATATGCCCTGCTTCCCTTGTATCTTTTCCAAATTTCCTCTAATCCAAGGGTACCTAGCAAGCGTATGCGAAAGGTCCATGCCTCCATGTTTTCCCCATCCCAACACAAAGGAACAATCAAAATGTTTAAAGCCAGAAAGGTGCATGGAACTTTCATATTGCTTGCTATGCTATATTTGTTATTCAGAAAATGACCCACACTACTCATCTCTCTGCATGCACACTATTTCCAGATTATTAAATGCGTTCACGGTTTCACCTATCATATGGTACATGCATTAATTACTGAATATAATAATGCAGGGTCCTCTTAAAAGGGGCTCCGGTCAATCCAATCTCAATGATTGATCTCATATCACCTTCTAACCTAACCATAAAATCTATGATCAAATTATTGGATTAAATAATTTTTCAGTGCTTTAAGAAATATATTTGGATAAATAATCTTTCTTGTTGGAGAGGCACAGTAAAAAAAAAAAGCGAATGAATTTAATTTCTATATATTAATGATGACAGTAAATGTTAATTAATGCAAAATTGTAATAGGTCTGGTTTTTAATATTTGCCTGAGTGATATACATAGAGAGCGCAGATACCGACAGAGGAAGCACGTTGTTCTCTTTTATTTGCAAACAATGTTCGTAGATTCCACTTCTGCTTTTCCCTAGTTTGAAGGAAACGTTGCTTTATTCTGTTCATTTTCGTGTCTCTGTTGCAAGTAAAAACAAAGGAACAAAGATATACTGCAACGCACGATGGAAAGAGGAAAAAGGTTCCCGTAGAAACTGGGAGCTAATTTTGTTCTCTGAATGAACTTCGCTTGCAAGAAGCAAACATTGATCCCAGTTTGGGTTTTCCATTTCATACACATTCCAAGCGTTTATACGAAGCCACATGCATGACTTTAATTCTATATACTTTACTGTTATGTATATATGTTTGTGAACTTTACCATTTTTTTTTTCGTAACTTACTATTTTGACTCAAGAAATAGACACAAAGGGACTATTGATGACCGACAAGGTTTCATTGGAGACCCCAATGCCTTGGATGAGAAAAAAAAGAGTTTTTGGTGGTTGTTGAGCTTACAGTTTTTGATGTTCACGATCCAATGCTGAAGATGAGGGTGTGCAAATTTGAATTCAAATCTCGAAACATGAAGGTTTGCACATGGAAGGTGTTCCCTTAACAATACTCCTATTCACTAATCAAACAAATTTAAGAAAGGATTTCTTTCATTAAATACATTGACCCTAGTCAGTGCTCTTAAATGGTTCTTGGGATTCACTATTTATTTGTCCCACCACCGTAATCTGAATTGGGACCCGTGCTCTCCGATGGTGGCCTCCATGGGCGATTGGGGACCATTCCTTAAGAACAATATGCTCCCATTCCCTACACCCCCTAAATTAAGTTCCATTGAACTTTACATGCAAAGAAGAACATCATGCTCTAGTTATAACATGTTAGGATTTACAGAAGAGAGTTTTGTTGGGAAAATAGAACACCAACGAGACTTGAGTTCAATTACATGAGACATTGACATCATTCTCAACCCAAAATCTTAAGATAATATATTTAAGGGTCTTTATCTTTATATAATACTCTACTTTTTCATTTATAACCAATGGGAGACTTAAACTCACGCATACATTCCTAATACATTCCTAAGTATAACACTGATGAAATTGAAAGTGAAAGCTCTTGAACCATGCTAACATGTTAGACTGATTATCACTCTCAGTGGTGGATAGAGAAAGAAGCACAAAAGGTCATGGAGGAAAAAGGAATTTTATATCAAGCACCTATCATTAAGATGTTTGCTTATAAGCAGCATAATTTTTCATAACTTAATGGCATCATTATCATTATTCATTAATGCAGATTGATATTGACAGCGTAACTAAAAACATTCAAATCAATGATCTCATGACCGCAACAGATTTAAGACACTGATAAGAGAAAGCGAATTTAGAAAGTCCACTCAATTCGAAATGCTAACAAATAATATCAACCAGTTAGCAAGCAAAAGAAACAAAATTTATAAAAAAAATAAATAAAAGTAGTGTGATATAATAGAGACAATAACGATACACTGGTAACCATCAGCGGCAGCACACAGTGCAACTGCTACTGCATTTGCAGCCATAACTTATGCTCTCCCATTCATCCCTATACTTACATTTGCTCTGCAACCTACAATTTCTCTGCCATTCTTATTTCTCAACTGCAACATTCATAATAATTCAAGTCAATAAGGAGAGAGAATTAATTTCTCCTCTTCTTATAAACCCCATTCTGCTGCAACCTCTTCTCTGTTTCTATTGTCGATAAATATAAAGAACAAAAAGCTGTTTCGCTAGATCTTGTGGTTGTCTCGTAAGAAGTTTCCTTCATAAGCGACGAGAGTCGCATGACATTCGAGGGTATCACCACAGAAGAAACGGCCGCAATAATAAAAAAAAAAAAGCGTGACTCTTGTTGCCCGAAGAGGGAAAAAGTCCTCAAAAGAATCAATAAAAGGGTGGTGGTGGAGGCGATGCGTATGGGAGTCCAACGATGGGTGGCAATGGCCCTTCATATACAGGGGCAGGTGGTGGGTTTTGGTATACAACAGGTGGCGGGGGAGAAACTGCTGGTGGAGTTTCGCAAGGAGGCGGCGGCGGAGGCGAACTGTATTGAACCGGTGGAGTTGGAGGGGGAGAAGGGGATGGTGGCGGGTGATAAGGTGTGTGAGAAGGAGATGGTGGCGGGTGATAAGGTGATGGGTGAGAAGGGGATGGTGTTGGGTGATAAGGTGGATGGGATGGGGATGGTGGTGGGAGGTAAGGTGTGGGAGAAGGTGTTGATTGGGGAGGGGGTGGAAGAAGTTCTGTACAAGGTGGTGGAGGTGGAACATGAACAGGAGAAGGAGGTGGTGGGGGCGATAAATAAGGATAAGGATGAGGTAGAGGAGGTGGCGATGAGCCATAATTATGTGAAGGTGGTGGTGTCGAGAATGTAGGAGCCGGTGGTGACGGTGAACTTGGTGGCGGCGGAGAGTGGACACCGTTGGGTGGCGTTGGAGTAGGTAAAGGTGTCCCCGGAGAAGGTGGAGTGTATGACGGAGGCGGCAATTGCGAAGGTGGAGGAGGTTGTGGAAAGTAGCCAGGTGGAGCAGGGGAAGAATGTGGTGGTGGCAAATACACTGGAGAAGGAGGAGTGTGAATGGGTGGTAGTGGAGAAGGTGCCACTGGCCGTGGTGGAGAATGTCCCACCACCGGTGGTTCCGAAGGAGGTGTAGGTAGTGGCGAAGGTGTTGTAGGTGAAGGTAATGGGGAAGGTGCGGCAGGTGAAGGAGGCGAAGGTGTTGTAGGTGAAGGTAACGGCGAAGGAGTTACGGGTGAAGGTGTTCCAGGTGATGGAGGCGAAGGAGTTACAGGTGAGGGTGTTCCAGGAGATGGTGGTGATGGAGTTAAAGGTGAAGGTGTCCCAGGTGATGGAGGCGAAGGAGTTACTGGTGAAGATGTCCCAGGAGATGGAGGCGAAGGAGTTACTGGTGAGGGTGTCCCAGGTGATGGAGGCGAAGGAGTTACTGGTGAAGGTGTCCCAGGAGATGGTGGTGAAGGAGTTATAGGTGAAGGTGTCCCAGGAGATGGTGGTGAAGGAGTTATAGGTGAAGGTGTCCCAGATGATGGTGGCGAAGGTGTCCCAGGAGATGGTGGTGAAGGAGTTGCAGGTGTTGTGGGGGAAGGAGGTGAAGGAACAAATGGCTTGCAGTTAAAGGAGTTACAGTCCACAGGCTTAGACAAGAAAGCCTGACATTGCGCCGGAGGCCTCTGAACGGGCCTCCCCGGCAAGCAGTTGATCCTATCGTCAAACGCCGGCAAGGCGAGACAGGCGGGAGGCTCGCCGGTGAAGAAGTTAAAGGAGTAGGTGAAGTTGAGAAGGTGAGGCAACATACATATACTGGAAGGAATTTGACCGGAGAGTAAGTTATGAGCCACGTTGAGCTGCTCCAAGCTGACGGCATTTCCAACGGCGCTTGGTAAGGGGCCGAGAAGTTGGTTAAAGCTGACGTCGAACACCGTGAGGTTCTTCAACAAGCCTATCTCGGAGGGCAAGCAGGATCGGAATGCGTTGTTCATGAGAATGATCTCGTTGAGGTTGGACATGTTGCCGAGGCTGTGGGGAATGCAGCCGTGGAATCTGTTGTTGGCGAGGACGATGACGGAGACGGGGGAGTTGCCGAAGTTGTCTGGAAGGTCAAAGACGAAACGGTTGTCGTTGATGAAAATGGCGTCGAGATCTTTGTCGAACAGTTCCCTGGGAACAGCCCCTTCGAATTCGTTGAACCGAAGATCCAAGAACTTGAGCGAAGGAAGGCGCAGAACCACCTCAGGGAACCTCCCCGCAAAGCGGTTGTTACTGAGATCCAGCTCGAAGAGGAGTAGCAACCTCTGGAAGGTGTGGGGCACAGTGCCGCAGAATCTGTTGGAGTTGATGTGGAAGAGTGAAAGATCTACGAGCAAACCGAGCTCCTCCGGTAAATAGCCGGCAATGTCGCCATGGTTGAGATCAATGCCGGCGACTGTACGGACGGAGGGGTCGTCGAGCGCGGGTGCACAGTATACCCCGGTGTAGCTACAAACGTCGGATCCTACCCAGTCGGTTGTCTGGTTACGGGGATCAGATAAAATGGCTTGCTTCCAAGCTTGCAGAGCTATGTAAGCGTTTCTGAGACGGTTATTTTCGAAAACAAGGGAGGGGTCAACGGTGACATTCTCCCCTCTGTCTCCGAACTCGTCTCTGTAGTAGAGAAGGTGGCGCGATTGGGTGAGCGTGACAGGGGAGGCATTGGCACATGTGCCCAGGAAAACGGCAACGAGGAGAAGGAGAAGTGTGAGATGAGAGGAGTGTGCTTGTTTCTTCTTCATCTCACATGAGGCAGTGCAGGGAGTGGTAGAAGAGAGGAAGAGGGTGGCAGAGAAGGGTTTCTTTGTTCCAGGGATTTTTGAACTCAGTGGCTGTTTTTTATGAGCAGAGAAGGTGTGAAAAATAATTCATCCAAGGGACAGCTATGCCACAGCTCAAACCACACTAGATTCTCTCTTCCCCGTTTTTTTTTTTTTTTTTAATTATTGAGTTTTTTTTTACACTCTCATTTTAAATAATAATAATATTATCGTTATTAATACCTGAAAACGCAGATAAATGTACAAGAGTTTATTGGTGGTGCGGTATTAAATCTATGGACACGTATTCTGCCAGCCACGATATTGAATTGATACTACCAATATTTTAAGTGATGCCCTGATTCTCTCTGTTCACGGTGCAGACAGTGATACTGGTGTTAACATTTAAAATATTAATAATTATCATATATTTTAACGTATTGTTTGTTAACTGTGGTTTTTTAAACGTAATTAACTTAAATCCAGTGAATTTATTTATTGAAGTATTTAAATTGTGAAATTTATGTATGGTTGTTGATATTGGGTGGCATAAGAAAGCGAATGGGTCTGTACAGAGTTCCTCTTCTACGTCCCCGCCAAACACTATAAATTCATTACCATTAATTACTTTCCACCACCTTCCTTCCAAACCTTCCTGCACATTACTCCTCACATTTTCTTTTATCTGCACCATGTATATGAATAAAATACCCACCTTTAAACTTTTTATTTAAAATTTTTTAATTTAAAAATAATATCATAGTTTCTTATACCAATTAATAATATCATAAAGATAGGTTATTAATAGTTAGTTGTCTTGTATGGAATAATAAGCAACATAGAGAAATAAGAGAAGATTTAATGACAGCTAAGCTAACAGGAGAAGCATGAGTGAATTTGTCCTTCACCAGTTCATTCATGCTCCTCTCCAGTGTCACTTTAGATTGAATCCCACTTTCTTGTTTCTCCTGCATCCATAACGTAACATGATGCGCGTCCACATCACACTACTGTGGACTCTCGCCTTTCCGATTGGGACCCACTCAAGATGGCGGAAGAAACCTGTCCCCTGCGCCACGCAAAACGACACCCGCTCAAACTGTCGTATTGGGACCCACGCGCTTCTCCGTTCCACCCTTTTCCGATCTCACCCCATAAACTTTACTCAAATATTTTACACTATTTTATATCAAAATTTAATTCCGCCTAATCTTTTTTCTAATGCCAAAACATAATTTATTGGATGGGATGGGTAATAAACTTAAATTTCAAATTTTTATTTCATTGAATTTGCCTTTTGAATAGCCTTCTAAAATTCATGTTAACGAAAATTATCTGTCAAGTTCTCGTTTCAAAAACACAATACATATGATATATAACAAAAATAATAGGATATAATTAAAGTTTAAAATATGTGAGATAACACTACAACAATATATAATTAACGTGATAATAAATCTCAACTGAGAATTAAGATGTGTAGAATTCATAATGACTCCCACGATAGAATTCCAATAACATATATTTCAACACTTAGAATAACTTGTAGGAAGTATTTAGCACGTGTATTAATTATGTTTATTTTTGTTGAAGTTGTGTTAAAAAAATGTCTAAAATGTTTAAAGTGGTGTTTGAGTTAAAAAAAATTACTCTTTAATAGTGACACAATTAAGGAGTATTGTACATGTATCTAAGACATGCTCCAAATATGTCGTTTTTAAAAAGGTGTGATACTTAAATGTCAACACCTCCTAACTTGTAACTACGCTAATTTTGTCTAATAACTATATATATACACCAAAACCAAAATCATTTTATTTAATAAGTACGTTCATTTATATTGTAAAAGAATAGTGATTTGTGATTTATTAACCATATATAATTTTAGATGGTATGATTAAAGTTTTTTTTCCCATTGTCGCCTCTCTGCGCACACGAGTTAAAAAAAAATAAAATTAACATTCTATTCCGCACAAGTTTAAAAAATCAAGTCAATGAAGTAATGATCATAATCTTAAATAACAATCGTTAAATAACAAATTTAAAATGTACAATTTATTAAAAGGTAAATTAATTACTGAAAATTTATTTTTATGGTATACATTGTTTGTTGATATTTATGTATTGTTTGAATTGAAAGTATGTTTATAACTGGAATGTATTTTTAAAAATGATATTTAAACATTTGTTTGAAAAATAAATGGGTAGGATCGGGAGTTTTTTGAACTCCTAGGGAGAGATAAAGTTACGTTTAAATGTGGGGAACAAGAAGAGAAAAATCCAGCCACCGTCATCTCATAATTATGCTATTTCTTTTATAGGTTACCCTACTTATATGTCATGTTTGTTTACCATCATTTTATGGAAAAAATGCACTTATTATGTTAACCCATTCTCCTACTTTTTTAGTTTATAACTACACATCTACTTTCCCATTATTTTTAGTAATAACAATATTAATTTGATTCTTATTTTTGAAATATCATCTTTACAATAATACAGTAATCTTTTAATACTTTAAATTAAAAAAAGTATAATTAAAATCATTGAATGTCTATATTTGATTTTTTTATTTATTTTGGGGTCTATTAGAAGTCAAATTTATATAAATGAGTTCTTTATTCTTTTTTTCGAAAATGAATCAAGTCGTCATGGTGGAGGACGACATTGGAGGTGAAGTCGTCTTCCCCCGACCGACCGATTTCTTTATTTTTTTTAAAGTTAATGTCGTCATCTAACATGACGTCTTTTCTTTGGAAAAAGTGAAATCGTCCTCACACATGACGACTTCACTTTTTCAATTTTTTTTTCTTTTCTTTTTAAAAAATCAATAACTTCACTTTTCAATATTTTTGCTTTTCTTTTTAAAAATTAATAACTGAAAAATTTTAAAAAGAATAACGAAACTAAAAAATTAAAAAAATTAAAAACTGAAAAATAAAAAAAAAATGAAAACCGAAAACATTTGAGAAAGAAGGAAAAATAATGAAAAACTTGTTAAATCAGAAAAAAAAAGTGAGATATTTAAAAAAAAATAATGAAAAGTGAAAATTTTGAAAAGAAAAATTAAAAATAATTAAAAGTGATTTGAAAAAAAAAAGTGAAAAGTGAAGTCGTCGTACTAGAGGACGACTTCACTTCTCGATTTAAACAAAGTCATTATGTCTAACGACGACATTACTTAAAAAAAAAACATAAACAAAAACAAAACTGGTAGGAAAATGACGACTTCATCCTGAATGTCATCCTCTCCCGACCCAATTTAAAAAAAAATCAACGTACCCTATTTTATAATTTTATGATCAAAGAGACCCTGAAATACAAAAATTGCCTCTATATTTACTAAATAAAATATAGTTATTATTTTAGTTTCAATATTAGTTATTAACTAGTTTGTGATTTTGCATCTACTCTTATATTTCTTTTCTCTTATATAATATATTTTATCTCTTATAGTATTTCGTTTAAGGATAAATATACTTTTAGTTTTTAAATTTTAATAAAAATAATAATTTGTTTTAATCTTCAATTTTGACGTAGTTTAATCCTTAATTTCTTAAAAGTATCATGTACAATTCTTGTAATTAAATTATTTTACATTTTTTTAATGTATTAAACGATGTTTTAGATTTATATTTGAATTGTTTACTATTTTTGAAACGTTCCATTTCAAATATCAATTTAGAATTTTGTTTAACACGTAAAAAAAAAGTTATTGATTTAAACAAATTATATCCGTTTATTTTTAAAGTTTAAAATTAAAATATATCAAAATTTGAGATAAAAAAATAATTTCACTTTTACATTCAAACATGGGACTACATACATATTTAATCATTTAATTATTTTTGATATTTTTAGCATAGCACATATATCACAACAAACAAAAATATTGATTTCTCAAATGACTTGTTATAGCTGTTGTCAAAATATATATTTCCTTTTAACAAAATTTTATATATTTCCTAATTTTTGAATTGACAGTATATTTGTATTTCTCAATTTTTAGTAAATTCATACATATTCATCTCTTTTATATTTTCAATAAACTTAGATTCATTTTTCTTATTTTATTTAAATATTCTATATCGATTAATATATAAATAAAAATTATGAAAAATGAAAATTAAATTTTTATACATAAGAAGTTATTTTTTACAAATAAATGTTATATTAGAAGTACGAGAGATGTAAATGTTATATAAGAATCATATGGAATGTGAGTGTTATTTATTTCATTTAAAAAAATTTAATATAAGTGTTATATAATATACTTTTAAGAAGGTAAATATAGTTTTTCTTAATTATATGAGAGAAGAAGTGTTCAGAAAGAATCGAGTTTATATTGTTTGAAAAAAGAAAAAGGAGAGAGAACTGTATAATCAGCCTTATACACACAAAAACTTATTCTAGAAGTTCAAAATTTTGTAAAAGAGAAAAGAAGTTCGTGGCCATCCATTAAAAAGAAAAAGAAAATGGTAGATTTGGTAAAGCAATAAAAGAAAATATGAACTCTCACAAAAATTCCCATTTTAGACATAAAATTTATGTTGCTTAAAAGAAAGAAAAGCATTGTGAATTAATGTTGGTAAAGACACGCGTTTTAATACACACCATCAACGACTTAAAATTATTCAATCAAAACACATCAACTTCACTTTCTCCAAATGAAGTTGGCATTTTGGTTTATTAGAGATGGAGTGTGTTTGTAACATGCAATGCATCTCCATTTCAGGATTTCGGAATATACCCTAATAATACAACTAAGTCTACCATCAAATTTAGCGCAATTAATAATAATTAAAGTTCAACTGAACATGAGAACCACTACTTTATAAAACCTTAAACCCATAAAAAAAAATAATAGTTTGACATCTTTAGAAGAATAAAAACCGCTTTACAACTTAATTTGATGACATAATAATATATATTTATCAGTATTTTAAAATAAAAGTTAAAAAAATATAATTAAAATGTTGAATTTTCTCTTACAAGTTGTATGAAGAAAAAGAAAAGAAAGAGAACACGAAAAACGCGTAAACCCCCATAACGAAGGAAAGACACCCCATGGAAAAAGGTATTGTAAGATACACGTAGAAAACATAATTGACGATGGTTAATTATTTTTAAATATTAATACGTGTTTGGCAGAACACTTTTTCTTTGGTTAGTTTTCTGATCTCAGGTCTTCGACAACCTTTTTGATAGCTGAAATAATGTCAAATAAAAAGTAACCAAATGATTGCCTATGATTGGGACTTCCTTGGATGATGAGTGCAAAAAAATAAAATAAAATTAAGGTGTTAATACTACGAATTATGACAATTTTAGCTTAATTTAATTTCACCGGCAATTTTGTTAACAATGTTTTTTGAGGTACGAATTGCATCCATCAATAATTTTAAATTTGTTAATATTATATATGAATTTGCATTACATATAATAAAATTGAACTCATTTTTCAAGAGATGTTGAATTTATCATTTAATACCAAACTCTAATAAACAAAGAAAGATTAAGTTAATGACATAGAATGGGCGCTGAACATTCCTAGACTCCTAGACTAAGAATGTTTGAAAACTCGACTTAAGAAACAAAGGCATAATAATAAATTATACAATAGAAATTCATAAGCAAATTGTCAACTAGGAAGTGGATAATATAATCACTCTTTCTTACTTAGGTTACTTTACTATTTAAAAAAGTTTTAAAATAAATTTGTATAGTTTTAAATTCTTAGCCGAGATTAAGAATATTTTTTTTTTTAAGTTGAAAGTTTAGCGATGGAGTCTTACTTTATGGATTCAATAACAAAGAATTTATAAATTAAAGATTCATTGAAAAAAAGATACTCAAATAATTTAGGGGTAAGGATTTAAAAAAGAGAAAACATGAGATATTTTTATCTTTAAATTATGAGACTCATACACTGTTTATACAAAAAGACAAAATATTAAGGCATTAAAATTATGTTAGCGTATTTTTTTATTTTATTTTAAAACTATTAAATTAGAGAATATTTGTGTTAATCGCTTTTATCATAATAAAAACAGTCCATTTGTGGTATCTAATAAGAGTAGGTAGTTTCATCCTACCCCTTATAACTTTCTTCCTTGATTTTTATAGGTTTATTATTATTTTTTGAATCATATAATTCTAAAATATTTTTTTATTTTAAAAAATATATTATACAACTTAAAAGTTATAAATAAATTTTAAAATAATCCAAAAGTGATGGAATGAGAATTTTTCATATAAGGGTGTAGAAAGAAAGTTATACAGATACATGAAGAAATTGCCATAACAACATTTATGTTTTCGGCCCACAAGTATCGGGTAGCCTGGTAGGCCCATCAATATCACGGATCCGTTTTTTTTTTTAAATTAGATTTTCTATACTTATGATTAATCAATGTTACTTTATGATTCATGTAAAAACATCTGATCGTTTTTAATTAAAAAGTAAATTGAAACTACATTTTCTTTAAAAGATTCTTAGTGTGTTTCCGTAGCCACGTTACAGATTTGGATCTGTGAATATTTCATCTCAATGGCAAGAAATAACATTGACGTATTTAATAAAGTTAAAACAACACCATATAATGCAAAAACTCTTAATAATAATTTAATTCATATTTTTATAGATTACTTTCTGTGTTCAAATTTTAAAATTATTCGCATTCTTCCATTATTTTCACTCAGTTTTAAACAGGTGTTACAGCTTAAAAATAAATAAATGTGTATTTTATAAAATAAATTGCTATGATCAACAATGGCTACGAACTCCTGCTAAAACAAAAATACAAGTGAAAGCAATTATAATCATGAAAGCTAAACTTTTTGTTGAATTTGTAAATTCTTCCAACAGTCTTAGCCTTTTCAGATAATTAACTTATTTCATCCAAAATAAAATTATAATTAAACTCTGACTTCAATGAAAGTGTCAAATGGTGATTTTATTATTTTGGAAAAACAAGATATTAAAGTAGAATAAGAATGTGATAATGAAAGAAGCATTCATAAATAGTTCAAAATAGAAGAAACAAATTATTTCGAAATGGCATTACATAAAATTAAAGCATAATTTATTTGGAAAAAAGAAAGAGACACACATATGGGGTTAATTTAAGTGGAAGGTGTTAAATTATTCAAAGCCAAGGCGAATTGTGAATAGGTGTAACAACAGATTTAATTTGCAAGTATTTGTGAAGGGCCTCCAAGCCCAAATCTCTTCCAAATCCACTCATCTTGTACCCTCCAAAAGGAACATCACTTCCCACAGTGAAATAGCAGTTGATCCAAACAATGCCTGCACGAATCGATCTTGACACTGTGTTTGATGTATCCAAACTGTTTGTTATAATGCCTGCTGCTAAACCGTACTTCGTATTGTTCGCACTTTTAATTGCTTCCTCTATTGTCCTGTTTTTACGCCATGCTCAAATTCAATGCTCATCAACAAATCAAAAAACATCATATAACTAAATTCCAACTTACTTAAATTTCATCAATGCCAATACAGGGCCAAATATTTCCTCTTGTGCTATAACCATGTCCTCCTAAACAAGTTTTTTTATGACAAAAATTGTTAGTTATGAAACTAAGTAGTTGAGACAGCCACACACAATGGTACTTACTTTGGTGGGATTAGAATTTAGAAATCACCTTTACATCGGAGAAAATTGTGGGTTCAATGTAGTAACCTTTGTTGCCCACTCTGTTACCTCCGGTCAAAAGGGTTGCACCCTCTCTCTTTCCGTGCTCAATATAGGAAAGTATTTTCTCCAGTTGGTTCTTGTTAGTCTAGAAAACGAGTTAAGATGAATTTCACCAAAAGTAGGATCGAAAAGTGAGAACAAAGAGAAACTGAATGCATGTTTATTACTTGAGGCCCTTGCTGCGATTTTGGATCAAAAGGATCTCCAACGACCCAAGCTTTTGCCTTCTCCACCAACTTCTTTTCAAATTCATCATAGATCCCTTCCTGGACATACACACGAGAACTAGCCACACAAACTTCTCCCTGAAAACCATAACCGAGAAACATGGCTTATTCAGTTATATAAGAAGGATCAAAATTTTGTAACTAAAAAAGAAAAACTGACCTTGTTAGACATGATGCCAATGAGTGCAAGCTCCACTGCTTGGTCTATATCAGCATCATCGAAAATAATGAGAGGAGACTTGCCTCCTAATTCAAGTGAAACTGGTTTTAAATTGCTCCTTGCTGCAGCTTGCATCACTTCGCGCCCTACTTCAACTGAACCAGTAAAACTGACCTAAAGGTACACAACACAAAATTTAATTAGCAGTAAAATTAGTTACGAAATTGATAGATGTAAATATTTGACATGTTGCTTATATATTATCACCGCATCAATTCCCATGTGCGAGCTTATTGCTGCACCAGCAGTTGAACCAAATCCGGGTACTACATTCAGCACTCCATCTGGGATTCCAGCCTTCACAAAAGACACAAACAGTTAGATTAATTTTGTGCCGAATAAAACCTAAAATAAACTTGTTCTGTTCAGGAAATGGACAATGTGAACTGATCTATTTTGATTCGCAAAAAGCAAACTAGTGGATACCAATAGAACATATCTGACGAAAATGAGTATCATCCGACTAATTAAATGAGTATTATTCGACTAATCACAAATTTTGATAGACGGAGAAATGAAAGTATGTTGATACGTACGAGCTTAGCAAGATGAGCATAGAACAAAGCAGAGAGAGGTGTTTGTTCAGCAGGCTTGAGGACCATGGTGCAGCCTGCAGCTAAGGAAGGGCTAACCTTGATGAAAAACGAGTGACTAGGTGCATTCCAGGGAATTATGTGTCCCACAACACCAATTGGTTCCATCAGTGTATATGCATGGAAATTCCCGTTCACTTTTAGTACTTGCCCATGAATTTTATCAGCAGCTCCTGCATAGTAACGTAGAGCATTCGCTGCTGAAGGAATTTCTGCAAACTTGTTGAAAAAGTACAACTTTCCACCATCCACGCTATCTAATGCTGCAACTTCTTCTATGTTTTCGTCAATTAGGTCCGCCCATTTCATCATTATTTTTGCCCTCTCCTGTTCTACCGAATCAATGTTAATATTAAACACTCCCATATTTTTACTCTCAATTCTTTATTTCTTTACGTGATTCGGTATAAGTTATTGAACTTTTTTATAAAAAAAATATAATTATATATTAATCAATAACTCACTAAATATTATCATATTATCATTATTCAAATATTAATTAACATGGTTGAAGAGAATCACATGTGATAGAAGGGAAAAGAATGACGTACAGAGGCAGCCATGCGAGGCCATGGACCTCGGTCAAACGCTTCACGTGCTGCTTCAACTGCAACATCAATGTCTTCTCTGTCTCCCTCACTCACTCTTGCAATTACCTCTTCTGTTCTCGGATCTATAGTCTCAAATGTCCTCCCTTTTTTTGTTTAAATTTAAATAATCACAAACCACTTTGTTAATAATGATAGTGATTTACAGTGTTAGAAATAAACACGACTTATCCTTTATTTATGAATCTAATTTTAATCGTTAAAACGGTGGACTTTAACTATAATTTAACCCCACATGATCAGGTTTGTATTCACTAATATACTCGGTAAACTGGTCTTATATCTCCGACTCATCTTCTTGCGTTATTAGACATTAAAAAGTGATTAATAGTGGATGAAATAATAGACTTAGTAAACAATAAACTGAAGAACCTGATATGGAATCAAGAAAATGTCCATTGATGAAGAGTTTAGTAAACTTGATGGTGGGCATCTTGAGGAAGGAGTTGTTGTGGGTGTGATTGGAGTCAGAGGGAGCACTCATCTTTGCAAGCGTCTGGTATGAGAGGTTCCTTTTACAGTGGAATTTATGATTATGATTTTGTGCCTATATAAAGGCAACATTCTTCACCTAACCTAGGGATGGCAAAAATATCCATGCCCGCAGATATCCGCGGATAAAATCCGTGACGGATAGTTATTACCCGCGGGTATTTATTACCCGCGGGTAGCGGGTAACGGGTATTTTAATACCCGGTTATAAACGAGTCGGGTACGGGTATCATACTATCCGTACCCGCGGGTATCCGTTACCCGCAAAAAATTAAAATTAATATTTAATTTATATTTTATTAAGTTAAATTTAATTAAAATTAGAAGTAACAGTATATTTTATTATGTCAAATTTAATCATAATTATAATTATAATTATAATTTAATTTAATTTATATTTTATTTTTATAATTTTATATTTAAAAATTTATAAAATTCATATTTTTTTAAATATTTGCGGGTATCGGATATCCATGGGTACCCGCGGGTTTTAAAAATATCCACAAGTACTTTTTAAGCGGATACCCGCCGAGTAAACGAACGAGTAACGGGTGGATTTTTTTTCAGCGAGTCGGGTACGGGTATCATACTATCCGTACCCGACCCGACCCGTAGCCATCCCTAACCTAACCTCACTTCATTTTCTGTTCATTTAAAGAATGCAAATAATTAACATAGTGCGTCTCTTACCCCTGATTGATTCTACATATGGAATGGAAAAGCCAAAAATCACGATATCTTTTCATGAAGATGTCGTGGTCTAATAACGCAAAATGATTTTTTAACGAAATTTTATCGACAAACTTTTCACCATGTACATGACAACATCTTAAATCTTAATGAATGAAAAAAAATTTGATATAATTTGAAAAGAAAAAAGTTTATTACATATTAAAAAATAAATTTTGTCAAACGTCCTCTAAAAAATAATAAGAAAGTGCGAAAAATAAAACAATACACACTTAAATTGAAAAATAAATACATCATAACCATATATTCAGAAAACATGATCAATTATTTTTTAATCATAATTTTAAAAAAATTAATTAAGTTAATTTTAATATCAAGTAAAATAATGTATTTTAGCAGACTATTATTTTAATATACAACAATTTTATAGATTCAAATTTTATCATAACTTATTATTTTATGTAAAACTTATTTTAACCTTGAGTTCTATTTTTATAAATTTATTTCGTTACGTTAAATTATTTTTTAAATATGTGAAGAAAAAATTATTCTAAAGAAAATTATTGGTTTAAAAAAATCATTTATGAAGAAGCATGGTTGTTTTTCAGGCTATAGTCATTGCAAAAATTATTGGACGACTTTTTAATTATTTTTGATAGATTCGGATTGCGCTTTTAAGATTTTTTGCCACTTTTACTTCAATAGAAAAAGTTTTTATATTTGTAGGTCGGTGGAGCGTAGTGGAATACGTTCAATCATTGAAATTTAAAACTATTTTTTATTACACTAAATTACGTATATAACAATAATGTAATATAAGGTATGTGTAATTACGTCTAACTAGCATCATTACTCACTTAAAATTTAAATGGAAAAATTATATTTTCTGAAAAAAAAAAAGAAAATGACGAAAAGTGGGGTAATATGAAATGCATTATCAATTGATCGGCATATATAGATATATTGGTTTCCATTATTTATTTGGTTTATATGAAATGAGAAAAAGCTAGAAGTTTTTTTCTCCTTTATCTTTTTTAGTAACAACTTCCCAACTAATAAAAGAGAGTATTACCGACAAGTGTGTGTGGGGAAACTCCTCTTATGTAGTTTTATTCGGTATGAACAGTTTAATTAGCTTCTAGAAGCAACTTTAACAAACCATTTTGACATTAAGGAAGTTTGATTATGAATTGCACCAGATGAGAAAGGCTTTTTTCATCCTGCACCCTCATAATTTCTTGGTGCACCCCTATAGTTTTCAAAATAACTATTTTATCCTTTATAAAATTGACTTTCACATCAATTGTTTCGGAAACAATTTCCATCTAAAAACAACCAAAACGAAGGAAAAGGCCAACTTCTGACAATAACATTGTTGAACAAGTGAAATTAATGATCCATGTGATAGATAAATTCAAAGCCAAGGAGAATTGTAAAGAGGAGTTACAACAGATTTAACTTGCAAGTATTTGTGAAGGGCTTCTAATCCATGATCTTTTCCAAATCCACTCATCTTGTACCCTCCAAAGGGAACATCATCACCAAAGGCAAAGTAACAATTGATCCAAACAGTACCAGCACGAATCGACCTTGAAACTGTATTTGCTGTATCCAAATTCTTGGTCACTATGCCTGCTGCTAAGCCATACTTAGTATTATTCGCACTTTTAATTGCTTCATCAATGGTCCTGTTGTTCACATTTAACATAATAAATATGAGAATAACAACCATAATTAATAATAAACATGAAAAAATTAGCATCAAAGCAAACTTACTTAAACTTCTTCAACGCCAACACAGGACCAAAGATTTCATCTTGTGCTATAAGCATATCCTCCTAAACAGTATTTTCAAAAAGGAAACATGATGGTTAGTTATCTCTAATTATGCTGAAGATGACATTTTCATAACTAGAATTCACCTTTATATCAGAGAAAATTGTTGGCTCAATGAAGTAGCCCTTGTTGCCCACTGTTTTACCACCGGTTAAAAGGGTTGCTCCTTCTCTCTTTCCATGCTCAATATATGAAAGAATCTTCTCAAACTGTTCCTTGTCAACCTAACATATACAAAAATGTTAGTTGATTGATGAACATCATTTATGTTTTTGTACCTTACAACTAGTTGTGTCTTGTCTAGTTTTCTTACCTGGGGTCCTTGTTGGACTTTAGGATCAAAAGGATCTCCAACGACCCAAGCTTTTGCCTTCTCCACCAACTTTTTCTCAAACTCATCATAGATTCCTTCTTGAACGAATACACGAGAACTTGCTACACAAACTTCTCCCTGTAATCACAATGAATGAAATTTAGTGTTCCAATAACATAACCAGACGCTAAGGATTATACCAAAAATCACTTTCACCTTGTTATATAGGATGCCGATTAAAGCAAGCTCAGCAGCTTTTTCAACATCAGCATCATCAAAAATTATGAGGGGTGACTTGCCTCCTAATTCAAGTGAAACTTGTTTCAAGTTACTCTTAGCTGCAGCCTGCATTATCTCACGACCCGTTTGGGTTGAACCAGTAAAACTGACCTGAAGGTGCCACCAGATTAAGAAACATAATTCAAGTAGTCTTCTTTAATTAAGATCGTTATATAACTGCAAATGTTTGAGATGTAAAGTACCTTATCAACATCCATGTGTGAGCTTAATGCAGCACCAGCAGTTGGGCCAAATCCTGTCACTACATTGATCACTCCATCTGGAATCCCAGCCTTCAAAAGAAAAAAAAGGTGTGGTATTAGCCTAACGTCCATTGAGTCAATAATTGTGATAGGTCGACGGGTTTCACTAGGGAAATACAACACCAATAAGATCTGAGTCCAATTACATAAGATATTAACACCGGTTTTAACCCAAAACTTTAAAGACAATATGTTTATGTGTTTTTATTCTTATATAATACTGTACTTTCTCATTTCTAGACAATGTGAAACTTAGACTCACACTAGGATTCGTATCAATAAATAACAACCCTATGGTAAAGTGAATTGTGAAGAGCCAAGCATGCTTGATATTTGTTGAAAATGAGACATACATACCAATTTAGAAAGATGAGCATTATAGAGAGCAGAGAGGGGTGTTTGCTCAGCAGGCTTGATGACCATGGTGCAACCAGCAGCTAGAGAAGGAGCAACCTTAATATAAAACATGGTGTTGGGAAAATTCCAAGGAGTTATGTGTCCCACAACACCAACTGGTTCCAGTAATGTGTAGGCATGGAAATCTCCAGACATTTTCAAAACCTCTCCATGAATCTTATCGGCAGCACCTGCATAGTAACGTAGAGTGTTTGCCGTTGCTGGAACTTCCACATTCTTACACATGTGATACAACTTCCCTGCATCAATGGCATCAAGTGTTGCAAGTTCTTCTGCGTGTTCATCAATTAGTTCCGCCCATTTCGTCAATATTTTAGCTCTTTTCTGAGTAGTAAATTCATGTTATGTTAGTTTTCATGTGAAAACTATGTCAAAGGGTTAACTAAGTTCTAAGATAACTCAATCTATCACATTTTTATACTACGATCTAATCATACATTATGATTTTCGTTTAAAAAATTGTATTTCTTAATCAATGTTCTTATGATACTAATTCGCGTTGATATTACTTATGTAAACTCTCTGGACACCAGATTTTATCATCAACAAACCTCAAAATTACATGAAAACTTTTACATTTGAAATATGTAACAGTTTAATGACCTTATACTAATTATATAAAACAATATTTTACTATTAATTAAATAAGAATGTCATCAGCATAACTTTTGAAGTTATTAATGTAAAACTCAACAAATTAAATTTGAATTCTTTTGATTTTTTTAGTATCAATATTAGAATTTAATCAATTTTAATTGGATTGAAGTGAATTTAAATTAAATATTATATATTATTAAAAAAAAAAGAAGGAAATGAGAATAATAGAAAAAAAAAAAGATAAAAGAGAAACTGAATAAAATTTGCTAAACAAGCATGCAAATTTTTTTTTGTACAGCTCTTACTTCCTAATAATGCTCTTAGTGTGTTTCCGATGTAAATATGATTTATATATAAAAAAAATTAAGAGGTCTTAAGTAAAAAACAGAATCTCCAATTTAAAAAAAGATATATAATAATTTAGAGATAAATAATTGATGTATAATAAGTTTTTGTTTTCAATCAATCCAAATGGCTAATTAAAATTAATTTTATTACTTTGTCATCGTATTGTTATAAGTTAAATTACTACCTTTTTGAAGTTTACTCTTATATTATTTTGTATTTGTATTATGTTACTCGATATTATTATAAATCCTTATTTAACAAATTTAAGTGGAATTTGTTAGAAATATTCATGTAAAAGTGTATGAATTTAGTTTAATGCAATTTGGTATTAAATTTAATTTACTCTGACAACAAAATTACACACTTCTATAATTTTAAAGGATCACATGGGCCGAGCATTAAATATTCATGATCACAACATGACATCATTCTTGAATTACAGCAATATTCATCTGAAAGATTTTCTCGGGTTTCTAATATGATCACTTATACATATTCAATTATTTACGGACATGACTCTATAGATAAACTTATCAGTTTCATTTACTTTTGTAACTATAAATACTTTTTTATTCTTTTACAAAAATCTATAAGGTATTTTAATATAAATTAAAGAAACAAATTTCTTTTGAAATGGATAATTAAAGGGTAAATAAAATAAGAGGAAGCAAAAATAAATAAGCTTACAGCGCCAGACATGCGAGGCCAAGGACCAAAGTCAAAGGCGTGACGTGCTGCTTTAACAGCAATGTCTATGTCTTCTCTATCTCCTTCGCTGATCCTAGCTATAACTTCTCCGCTTCTTGGATCTATGCTCTCAAACGTCTTTCCTGCCAACAATTAATACAGAAAAAAAAATAAAAAATTGAGAGACATGTAAAAAGATATACTTTATTTTCATAAAAAAATATATTAAATTGATTTTACTTTTAATCGATTCGAGACTTTCGATATATTTTTTTATATTTTTTATGATATATTTTGAATGTAAAATTAAATATTAATACATAGTTTGATATGATCGGATAACTCTCATATCACGTGAAATTAAAAAATAAATTTAACAAACAATAATTTTTATTAAGAAAGATTTTAATTTATAGAATTAAATATGTTTTTATTCTTTAAGTTTGACTAAAATTTAGAATTAGTTTTTCTTTACGTTTTTTGATTAATTTAGTCATTCATTTTTAGAAACGTCTAAATTTAGTGTTTTTAATCAAATTTTGTTAAGTTTATTTAACGTTTCAAATGTATTTCATAATAGTATTTGAATTGTTTACATCGTTTGATACACTTTCGCTCTAATGTTAACTCAAATATTATCGTAAAATACATTTAAAATGTCAAATAAATTTAACAAAATTTGATAAGAAAGATTAAATCCACACATTTTCAAGGATAAAAAACTATATTGATATAAAGTTTCGAAAAAAGACTAATTCCAAAATTCACTGAAACTTGAAAAACTAAAAACATAGTTAAGTCTAATTTATAATTCTAATATTATGTAAAGAAAAAAAAAATTAAATCTAATTCAATATTATAATACTCGGATGCAATACATATACTCTAAATTGATGGTAGTGAAGTTTATAAGAGAAACAAGGGGCAGAAGAAGAAGGGAAAGTGTGTTAGAAAGAAGATGAAAAGCTTCTTGACCTGAGACAGAGTCCACAAAGTCTCCGTTGATGAAAAGCTTGGTGAAGTTGACCGACGGGAGCTTTTTGACGGAGGCAGCATCGCCATTGTTAAGACCAGTCATCTCTCTGTTTCTACTTTTCCTAACAAGAACAGATTTGTAATGTAATAATAATAGAAGCACAATGAAACCAAACCACTCATATATACATATATGCCACAAGATATATCATTGAAGGATAATACGATAAAAACAACAAACTCGCCTCCTCATTGACTTTAGATGCCGATTCTGTCGTATAATATCCCATACCTATAATAAATATAATATAATATTATATTATATTATATTTACTACCATATAACGAGAAACTTAAATTTATGGACTCACTCATCGTTAGTTAGATTAATTTTTTAAATTTCACGTAATTTAAAAATTAATATCATTTTTTATATTATCACATCGTCTTTTTATAGGCTTATATTATCATATCGTGTATTATTTTAAATATACATAAACATTGTTTATGTTTGTACAACTATTAGGTCTACTATTTAATTATTTATACTTAACAAGCATATAAATCGTCGTCTTAAGAATATCTAAAATTTTAAAGAAATGGTTAAATTTGGACAATTTGTTATTATATAGAGATGAGAGAGAATTTTTTTTTTTGTAAGGGTATTTGAACTCGTTGTTTTAATTTTAATAGAAAATTTATGCAATAATTAGATGTGAGGATATTTAATCTTTTAAACTATGTATAATGATAGAGGTGATTATTAACGAATTCTGTCGTTTTTGTCCTCATATTTCTTTGAATATTTTTAGTTCATTGACTATCCTAAACAAATTATATTCATTAATTTTTTTCTTTTTAGTTTTTAGAAATCTTTATTTGCCTTTTTCTCATTTCAAACAATTTTATTCTCCTCTTAATTGTTTTATGTGGTTCAAAATTCACAAATTTCTTTCAAATTTCTAACACATTTCTTCTCTTTTATTCTTTATATGATTTTGTTCAAGTATCATACTTCAAAATATATAACTTAATTTTATTGAATCAAATAATTTTTAGAGGATAAATCCAATTTTTTTTATTACTCTCATTTAACTTTTAATATTTTTATATAAAAATAATCGACTCTCATTTTTTAGTGTTCTATTGTATAAACATTTAGTTTAATGAGTAATATAAGAAACATATTTTCTTTATGATCATTCTGTCTTAGTTTGTGTTTACTTTGAAATTTTTTTATTTCGTTAAAAAAAAAAACATTCTCTCTCAAGAATTCAATTTGTTAAATACTCATAAAATTTATTAAAATTTTCAACATTCTTTTCTTCTCTTCCACGAGTTTGACTATACATTTTTTTTCTTTTATGCAAATGTATTGTAATTTTTTGACAAATTAAATCGTTTTTAGGAGACACATTTACTTGTTTTCAATACTTTCAATAATTTTTTTTTTTAGTTTTATTATTTGAGGACAACATGACACTCAATTTTAAGTCTTTAATTATATTAACCTTTATTTTATACAATTTATTTCTTACTATATTTGAAGACTTATGCAAACATTTTTTTTATATTTAATATCAAAAAAAATCAATTTTAATTGAATTATTAATAATTTTTTTTTGTAACTTTCTTTTTATACAAATTAGGGGTAGCAAAGTAAGTTTTGTCCGCTAGTACCAATATGCAAAAATGGGATAAGTTAGGTTGAAATTTTGGTTCTGACAATCTATTTTAGTCTGATCTGTTTAGTCAGTCAGCCAAATTGGCAAGCCGAAGGTAGATTAGTCCACCCCAGTTTGCTTGTCCATTTTATTTTTTATTTTTTTAAATTAAAAATTAAAATAAGTTAAAAGATTAAATTTTTAATATATTTTTTGTGTGTAAAAGTATAAATATATAATACTACTGTAATTAAAACCATTTAACACTTACAAATTAAATTTTAATTATTAATTATAATAGAGTAATTTAATATGTAAATTTAATAATTATTTTATTTTATTCAATTAAAAAAATTAATGAATCAATTAAAAACTTAGAAATTTATATACGTAAACAAATTTTAAAAAATAAAATAAAATAATAAATAACTTAAAAAAAAATGAAAAAGTGGCATACCAATTATCAACACGCCCTATGATAGGGTAACTTATAATTTATAATCCGTTTGTTAATAACGAATTACTCTAATTCGACCTGTTTTGTTTTTAAAGGGTTAAGAATGGATCAGACTAAAATAGGTCAACTGACCCATTTTATCACCTAAATACAAATATTATTTAATTAATATTAAGACAAATAAATATGAATACAAACACAAATAACTCATGATAGAAATAAAACACAAATTTCAATATCAGACAAGATAGGTTATAAATTTTTACTTTAAAAATAAAAATTCAAATTCACCTCACCTGTTTATTGATTCTGCACAATTTTCTTTGTTTTCATAATTAGTCTTGTATGTAACCATCATTCACTCAATGAATCTCATCTACGTAATAAAAGATTTAATTTTAATTAATTTTAGTCAGACTAATAGTGATTCACTTGATGAATTTCCTAATTTTACCTAACAAATTAGGTTTCATCCAAAGAATCACAAGTGGAGAATACTCAACAATTTCATTAATTAAATTTACTAAGTGAAGCGTAAACTATCCTATAAAAGACTTTAAAATAATGGTATTATTGTGATATATACAAATACTATATATAGAGCATAACGATATTATTATGATAAATAAAAATACATGTATTATGATATTTTTGTTTGAATATTAGGTTAAGAGGGTAATGAGATTTCATATTCTAATGAAATACTTGGTCAAATTAAAAAAATAAAAAACAAAATCCTATGATTAAAGTAGATAAAAAATTGGTAGAATCATTAAAATGTACAAATTATCTTGTTATTATAAGTTTTCTATGGGATTTATAGTAACTTAAACTCAATACTAGTACTTTTGAAAAAGACAGTCATTATATATTTTCTAGATATTTTGATGACTTTTAATAAGTTTAATATTAAAATTATTTATATTTCATATTGTTAATTATATATTTAATTAAATAGTTAATTAATTATATATATATATATATATATATATATATATATATATTTTTTTTTTTTTTTTTATAAAAGATGTAAACAGATAACTATTAGAAAACAGATGGAAAAATATTGTGGTATATTAAATCGGGATAGTTTTAGACATTTCAACTCCAAAGCTTAATTTTGGTAATTTTGTAATTTTAGACATTTCAACTTCAAAAATATTGTGGTATATCCAACTAAATAACAAGAGAGATATTTTTAGACTGGACACTACCGTATTGACTGGATCTGTTGTCATCTATTTAGAGAGTTAAATTAAATTAAAATATTCATTTTTATAAGTGTAATTTCTAATAAATAAATAAATAAAAATTTAAGTTAATCCTATTAAAAATATAATTGAATAAGTCTTTTGGTCCAGTGTCCATTAATTGTCATTCATAGCTACTTTATACATTTCCCTGTTCACAAGGATATAAAATAAATGAACCATTTGACTTTAGGTGTACAAACCAATATTTGCCATCAAAATAAAAACAATATATTTTTACTTACAGTTCTACTTAAGTTATTGTAACCAAAGATTGCACAAAGCTAAATTTGATACTTTTACTTTTGAATTTTATTTATATTAATAAATAAGTATTAATGGTAAAACTCACTTTGTCCACACCCACCGTCCACTACAAAATATTAAGGAATAAATAAGCTCAAATTAATAAATATTTCTGTACTGTATGTTCCATCGGTCAATCGGATAACGGATCGGTCTCACGGTTAAACGAACAGCCACGTGGCATCGCTAAAGGACCATCGGTCGAACGGATAAACGGATAAAGTATCAGACCATCGGTCAAACGGTTGAACATATAAGTCACGACTTAACCATATTCATACCCATCGGTTCATCGGTAAAACAACAGCGATGGACCTTCTAACCTCGAGGGCCCATCGGTTCATCGGTAGAACAACAGCGATGGACCCTCTAATTTCGATGGCCCATCGGTTCATCGGTAAAACAACCGCGATGGACCCTCTAACCTCGATGGCCCATCGGTTAGTCGGTAAAACAGCAGCGACGGACCTTCTTAAGCACCTGTCGGTTGATCGGTAAAACACAGATTGTTAGCTTGTTGAAAACATAACGTTATCAACCCAGCCAAGCGGCCATCGGTCGCACAGTTAAATAACTTAAGCCAATAATTATCGGTTAAACGAGTCAATAATCTTCATTAAGGGGTCATTGGGCCGTGATTAAGAAACCCTAATTACAGGGCCATGTCGAAAGCTATAAATAGGGCCCAAAGGTAAGTTGGTGAGGATCTTAATTTCGCATTTATTGCAATACATATTCTGATAAACCGATCGGTCTTTACTGACTTAAGCATCGGAGTACTTTAGACAGGTACCCCGATCGTCATCCCAACCGATCAAGCTAAGGAGTAGATTTTGCTGAAGTTACTGGAGAGGAGAAAGACAACGCGAAGCGAAAAGGTTCTTTTAGTAGGTTCTTGGTCCCTACCCCAAAACAATTTCTATAGTATTACAAATACACAAAATTTAATTTAAGATTAAATGAAAAATAATAATATAAATGGAAAGTAAATATTATTCTTATTCTGATTTAAGAAAATAACAATTAAACAAAAACACGAGTCTCTATAAAAACGAAACTTCAATAGTGACATTCATGAATATGATATTTTGGAGTAGCTTGATAATATCTACACGGTGCGCAAATCACAATCGAAAAATCTTTTCTCCAAACACGAAATTGCAGAAGCAAACAATTGTGTCCTCTTCACGAAGTTTTCTAAGCTTGAATTTTATCAAATATGGCTGACTAAATCAATGTTTCATTTTTTTTCCACAGACAAAAAATTTAAACAAATATATTTTCAAGAAGTATGCAAGACATGACAACGACATTATAACAAGTACCATGTTAGAAAAGAAGGTTGTATGTGTTAAAACGAGCTGGCGTAATTCATTAAACTTCATGAACAATTAATTTAAGAAAAATTATTTTTTAACAAATTTTTGTTGACAAACTTTTAACAATGTATACTTGAGAACGTCTTAATGGATGAAAGAAAGTTTTAATGTGATTTGGAAAGAGAAGAAAAAGCTTTATTGTATGTTAAAAAGCTAATTTTGTAAAAAAGAGGTTTGTCATAGTCCTTAATTTAAATTAAAATTTTGACATAATATATTATATTTTACAGAAAATCATCACCATTATCTTACTCGAGATTATTTACATAATAACATTATCTTATATCCAAAAAAAACATAACAAAAAAAATTAATTGTAATTAAATCAAAGATTCAGCTAAGACACATTAATCATAATATTAGATAAATTAATCAAAGTAATTATTCATTCAGGTCAGATCCATTCAGGTAAAAATTCATAAACACATTATAAACAATAAAAATAAATTAATTATGTTTATCATTACGATATTTAAAATAATTATTGAAATGAAATGATACAAAAATTTTGAACATCTCAATTTAAAAGTAGAAAGACATTACAAAAGGTCATTTACGAAAATATTTACAAAATATATTTGGTTATTAAGAACATATATAATTAACAAATGAGCTCAAGATTAGGTCTGCTAAAAATTAAAAATTTGTGATGTGTGCATATTAAAATATAATTTGAGAGTGAATTTGACTCGGTGGAAGAACAAAATATGATGTGTCTGGTGTAGGTGATAGTTTTCTCCAGGCTTCATTGATAAAAGCAAGGTGTTGTCTTGAGTTGAAAGAAGGGAGAATATAATAGTATTTATATTATAAAACAAATTAAAAAGAGGAAGACAAAGAACTGTTAGCGGCAAGGGATATCTTAAAAGTATTCAAATGTGCGACACATTCCCACGTCCACATCTTTCAGCGGCCGGTGTCTCCTTCGTCATGCAGTATCAATTATTTGTATATCCAATTTTTGTTTAATATTTTCCGTGACGACTTTGTGTTTAAGATGAAAAAGAAGAAGTTAATATTGAATTAAAAAGAATCTCATGTTAAATTAAATAATGAAAGAAAAACTGAGGTATAATCATAATAACAATCAATCATATAATATATTTCTATGCATCTATAAAGGGAGATATTATAATGAGAATAATAAATTTAGCATCTGAATTTTATAACCCATTTTTATTGAAGTAGGATGATGTATATGAAATTTAAAATATTAAATCCTAAATAAAACGTAGATTACAAAAGTAAAAGAAAATTATTTTTTAAATTTGAAATTTGAAAATATAAATAACAAACGATCAAACCTTGAATTTTGTAATACTTTCCGTCGAATTGTAGAATCTTACATTAAAGATAGGTGGTTTAGGCGAAATCCACGAACAAGAAAAGATCGAAAAATTGTAGGCATGAATCATAAAGTGAGTCATGACTAGTCAGTTAATCCCTTAGTTCACCAAACATTAAGACGGAGATGTGTGTGCTAGATTAAGGGTTTTAACCTTTCGGCCTATTTTAATTTATGATGTATTTATTTCTTAGTTAAGATCATGTATTTCTGATAAAATATTTTAATAATAAATTTTACTGATACTTATCACTAAAATAAAATATTTGATATGTAAAATAGTAATACTTTTATGAAAATAATATTTTATAATTTATTGTATGAGATAATAATTTATAAGTTTTTATGTTTACAATTTTAATATATGTATAATTTAAATTTGAATTCATTCAATAACATTTATATATTTATTATTTTTATCTCAACAATTTTAATATATATAATTTTAATTTCAAATCACTCAATAACATTTATATATTTATCATATTTTTAAAAATTAATATACACTTTTTAATATACATATATCATGTTCCGTATCCATGAATAGTATCCATGAATAATAGATATTGATACATTAGTTATTCTTTTCTTTTTCTTTTTGTTTAAAAATTAAAATAAAATACTAAAAGATAATGTTTTAATATTATTACTTTACAAATTGTAAATATGAATTAGTATGATGACTTTTGCTCATTAATAATTCTAAAGAAGTTTCGATTATTAATTAAAATAAAATAATTATTTAAATAAAGATATTCATTAAACAATTAAGAAAACATTTATATATTAAATATACTTTTAATATTTATATATTTAAATGTAAACAAATTAAAAAAAATTAGCTGACCTGCTTGTCTCTCTTTAGTGGTAAAGGCTGAGGGCGAAGCATCCTAGAAAGGGGCTTCTCTCACTGCACCTCCATTGCCTTCTTCGGTATCCCAAATGTCAGTGTTTCTTACCATTATAACCTTACCTTACAATGTAACAAGACTAAACAAACAGCAGACTAGGGAGAAACGCTAATAGAAAATAACGAATAAGAGAAATGGAACAAGACTAAACAAACAGCAGACTACAGGCTCTCGACATTTTACAAAATGTAATAGCAAATATAATTACTTTCAAAAAGGAAAGGTAAAAAACTCGGAAGCAAAAGGAACTATGTCTTGGCACCATATACTATGTAATACCTTCCCAGGATCTTGTTTCATTTCCAATTTTGACATGCACAAAACCAGAAATAAAAAACATGAAAGTAGCATAAATTTGAGACACGGGCAGAAAAAGATTAGAAAGGGAGAAATCGAAAACCTAGCCTCTATAAGTAGGTTGATCTACTGTGTATGGAGGTGGATAAGTCAGGGGAGCACCGTTTCTGTAATCGTATATGCCATAGGTAGCCTGTCCAGAATAAGAACCACTGGACCGGTAACCAGATGGACCCAAATTGTCAACGGGAATAGAGTAGTGTTGTTGTGTTATTCCAGCTGGACTTTGCGTGTGGGTAGTTCCATAGGTTGCTGCGTAAGGATTAGCTGTTGCACCATCGAATATGGTCTGGTTGGGGTAGTTGAATGGACCAGAAAATCTTGCACCGGGACTGGGTTGTAGAGAAGGTGCTAGGTTCCTGCGGCCGAAAGATGACGAGTGTGCATTACTAAATTTGGCTGATTTGGCTGGACGGGAAGAACTGGATCCATTGCCTCGATTGCCTCGTTTGTTCTGAGGTTTAGTTCCTGATGTTGAACTTTTTTTCCTTTCGGCCTTGGCTTTCTCCAGAAGGGTAGCTCGCTTCCTCAGGTGATCAAGGTTAAATTCTGATTCAAGCTTGTGATCTTCTACACATTTTATTATAGCCTTAATGGAATTCAACTCTGAAGTGCTTGAATCATCCTGAACAATGAAAAGACAGAATTAAGAATCCAATCCATCTAAGGCATACACCGTTTCATCTGTAACATAAACACACCGTTGTAGCATGATTGCTGTTTCCCTTTTTCGACGTGGTAGTAACATTCTTTTTGTAGTTCCGGTGATAGGACTTGAGTAGGTTGATCGGAGGAAATCGTTCAGTTAAACCTGATTCTGAAGCAAAATAAACAGCTTCTATCTCTTTGCCACTGCTAATGAGTTCATCTATAATATCTGCATAAATCATTTGCTTAATTATTATTTGCAGGTATTTATACATTGGGCAAAAAATAATTACACAAAAAATATTACTTTATCTCTATTGCATGGTAAAGTGAAAAAGTATGGGAGCGTACGAATAAATCGGATTCAAGGTAAGAGTTATATATGATAACATAGTCTGAGTTCTCTAACCAGCTTATTTGGGCTGCCATTTTTCTTCTGCTTTATCACAGAGGAACATAAAGGGGTTAAGCTGGGCCAACATGTCTACAAGGATAGGAATAACAGGAAATTGAGGTGGAAGTTTGGAATGGTAAACAAGACATTTTATGGAAGGTTGTAGACAGGCAATACATGACAAGTAGGAGGCTGTGTTACTAATGAGCAGATGCAACATTGAAAGAGAAAATCACAGGAGTAGCACAGAAATGTTTTAAGTCAATATCAATTTCAAAAGGAAAAGATACAAGCAAACTTATTTGAAAAATAAAATTAAACGTGAACAAGTTACACAATATTTAAATTTTTGATGACCCAAAATCCCATAGCCCTGTTCTAAATTATGCACCGGCTGCTACTCAATGCGATGTATCAGGAGGATTCCCTTCCCCTTAACACTGATGAATATAGAGAAAAGAATACAACATCAGCAACACACTAAAGGATATAAAAATTAGATAATACACAAGAAAACCTCTTCAAGTGATTATGTGCAGAAACCCATTTATATTCTAAACTTCCTAACACGACTCAATAGTCTCCATCACCACTGTCAGCCTTTCTTACTGCAATACTTCCCTTTTTCTCAGCCCACCGCCACCATTGAACCACCACCAAATCTCAACTTCCTTCATTTCCACAACAGCTTCGCATCTTTACCACCACTAGAGGCCAGAGATGGAATGGACCCCAGCTCCAAATTCCACTGCCTAATTTGAAAAGTCAAGTTGTTATCATAGTCTATACATACCACAGACTCTGACAAAAGCAAGATAACAATAGAATGCAGAAGGGTGCACTGCCACATGACCTGTTTATTGCAGCTTAATTTTGGAGAAATAATTTCCTTTTATTTCAAAAGCTCAGCGAGAAATTTACAAAGAAAACAGAAAATGATATTTTCCCAAAAGAAGCTTAATTCAAACAGGCACTGAAAGGCGCAGGATGTAACCCTCAAGGGACCCTGAGTGCCAGAAGCATTTCAGGCATTGCTGATGAAAGGTTGTCCTGCTGTTGGCAATCTGAAGATTATGATTCTTGAAGAAGTCACAACTTCCAATCAAGTTCCAGTAGTCCTTCTAAACTCCAATTTTTATATCTTTCCACTTCAAGGAAGCACCAGCACCCCAATGGAAAAAAATATCTGTGTATTCAACACCTTTTGGACTCAAAACATGCCAGACACCTATTTTACAGATATCCAATTATCCTCAACTGTGTCACAACTAAAAAAAAAAATCAACTCAAACATCTCTTCGATACATCTTGGACACCTGTCCAACACATTTTGAATAGGAGTAAGGAAAATGAACTGACACTTATTCTTGACTAAACACTTACTAGACACTGCTACCATAAAAAAAACTAGGAAGAAATAAAAAGGGATCAATTTATATAATAAATATTGCAAGGCTTATAACATTACATTGCGAGACTCATTTGCATTATATTGTGAGACTCATTTACATTATAAACTATTAAAAGATATATTTCTTAGAATTTTATTGTGATCTATGAAAACTGTATAACTTAGCAATGTTGTTTTTACAATGCAATTAATTATGTAAACATCTTAATTCTCAATTAAGATTTCTGTAAGTGATGCTCTTGTTTGTTATTTATAATTGGACATTAGTTGTGTACAAAGTGTAAATGTCCGTTTCATATCCAGTGTCTATGTAAGACTCGATGCTTCATAGATTCTAATACAAATTTTGGAAGACCAGTGTGGATAGTTTGTTGTAATGAGGTTTCTTGGATAATGAGCTACCCTAATATGGTTCAATGTCAGGGCATGTTTCTCGGAGGGTGAGGCATGGTGTTAGGGAATTTAAAGGCACAAGGAGGCAGTGGCATAACATAGAAGTGACCAAGGCAAAGACCTATTAGAAGAGTATGAATAATACTTTCAGCCTCTTCGAATTTATGAATACAACTGCCCTACTTAATAGTAGTCCTCAACCATACGTCTTTTCCCTCAATTGTTCGTGAAAAACTAATGTACAATGTCTGAACAACACAGGGCCCTTATAAAAAAATTAGAGGTAAAGTTCCAAGTTCCAAACACTAAAGGGAATATCTGTATAGAACTTAACAGAAACAGAGTATGTTCCAAGGTAGTTTATTTAGCCAAAAGAAACACAAACCTATGATCTTGTCCCCAAACTGTAAGGAAGCAGCAAGCTTTGCCATGTCCCGTCTAGAAGCAAACTCCATAACGAACTTCCTCAAATACTCGTCATCAAACCTGGACCTTAACCCAAAACACACCACCATCTGCAGAAACATAACCACTTCTGCTGCACCACTATCTGATTCCCCATCCAAATGCTCCTTCCACATTTCCACAACCGCAACCGCTCTCTCCATTATCTTCCTAGAGTATTCTCTCGACTCCGAAACCATCAGCGCCTGAATCAGAAGCCCGCAAGCCCACCTCTTATCCGTCACCCCGGACTTCGCCGCCTTACTCCTCAGAAACTCCTCCACCGCCTCCAGCACCAGCCGCGGCGGGTCCACCGCCTCTGCCATTGCCTCTGCGATTTCAGCCCTCAGCGATGCCGACTCCTTTCGCTTCGACACAACGAACCGCAGCAGCGCCGCTGCGTCCATCTTCCGCGAGAGGGATTTGAGCGCGGTGGAGAGGTCGGGGTCCGGAAGAGGAGGGGCGCGAAGCTCGGCGATAGCGGCCTCCTTCTGATCACTGATGCGGGCGGCTGAGGCGGACTCGCGCTCCGGGATGGAAGTCTGGCGGCGGTGGAGGGATTGGAGGGTTTCGCGGGAGAGGGATTCGAGGGATTGGAGCTTTGAATCGAGGAATTGGGATTTATCGGTGACGGAGTGTTGGAGGGAAGAGAAGTGAGTGGAGAGGGTGGTGAAGAGGTTTGTGCATTTGGCCAGGATAGTCTTCTTCGCTTCCAGCTCCTCGAAGAATTGCTGAACCTTCCCGGATGGTGTCGTCGACAATTGGGTCGCCATTGGAGAGTGTTGTCACTCTCTTCTGAAACCCAAATCAAAAACCCTAATTTACCGTTGAGCAGCAGAACAATTTGAGTTGCTTCGTGTTCATGAGTTGGGGTCTGAAAATGAGAGAGACAACACAAACATTAAAACTTTACTATGATTTTGTATAGAAAAAAACAACAAATATCAAGAAATGACATATTTCTTTAAAAAAGCTATAACAAATCACATTGTAAAATTTATAATTAATTGTTAATGTATTTATTAAAAAAACAAAAATATACTGTTTTCTAATAAACACACATGTCTTAAAAGGATAAATATATATTTAATTGTTTATTATTAATAGAGTAAATAAAATATAAAAAAATTATACTAAAGTTTTATTAAAAATAAAAATATTACTACACATGATTTTCAACCAAGTATTTTTTTTTTCTAAGAAAAAAAAAAGAAAATAACACACAAAAAGTGGTAGACTAAATAGTTATTATTATTAGTAGAAAATATTTTTCTTTTACTGCAAATAATTAATTTAATTAAAAAAGAAATATCTGAATTCAAATAAATAATGAATTTAAATGATAAAATAATAAAATAACAATTTTAATTTAAAAATTTATTAAATTTAAATTAGTGATTATTTAAGGAATAAAGATAGAAATGTCGATATTTTAGTTTATAACGTTTATAAAATTGGAAAGAAAATGTATATGTGAAAAAAAGAATATAATTTTTCTTTTAAATCAAATAGTTTTTTTTTTTGGAAGAATAGATATGTAGTTTTTTTTCTTAATCAAATAAAATATTCTATTTTTCCCTTTTAAAATTTTGTTTAAAAAAAAACTTATACACTATCAATATAGAATAATAGTTTTACCCATTACTAAGTGATTAAATTCTTTTTTATCTTTTATATTTTTTCACGTGTTGATCATAAGGTGTCGTGTTTTTTTTTTCTCGTAAAAGGAAAATATATAATTGTTTTTATAAATAATGTCTATTATAAACTTAAAATAGGTATAAGAACCCAAATTATATCATTATCAATAATATTTTGTTTTTGTTGAATACGAAGAAAAGAAATAGGAGAGTGTAAGAGAGAAATGAAGAAAAGTGAAAAAAGGAATAGAAATATAAATTGTTTAGTTAAGGATGAAAGAATAACTTGAGGAGATGCTTCTTTATAACTTAAAACGATTTTTTACAATTGATTAAGGGTATTATATATCTTTATCAATTCACACCTACTATACTATTTTACACAAGAAGTAACCATTTTTTCAAGATCAAAGGACACAAAAATGCTTCTTTTGTTTTGTTTTCTTTGGGTCCACATCTTAACAAGCTTTAAGAGGGTTCACGATGGATATTGTTTATCAAAGGCCAAATCTTTTTTGTTGATGTTTTCAATTTCAATTGAGAAATATTTCAAGCACAAAGTATATGCATTTTTTTTTTCTTTCTATACATCCGTTTAAGCTTCCATAATGTAAAATAATGAGCACATTAATGACTAGATTCTTTTAAGCAATAAAATCTTTTTTTTTAGCAAATCAGGGACTAAATTCTTATTCATTTCAAATATTAAATAACTAATTTTTGGTGCTTAAAATCTAGAGAATTAGTTTCAATAGCATTATAATTAATGAGATTAATCTTTCAGTGATTTTTTTTCAGACATAAAATTTAAATATATCAGTATATTGCACCAATTAATAAAACAGCCACCTATTGGTTTTTAATCACTCAACCATGTGCAAGTATTTGCAAGAACTGAGAAATGTAACTTTCATAGATAAGTTTAGCTAAGACTATTGACTATAGGCTCATGTGACATAGTGTTTGACACAAGAAACATATAATTAATATTGTTGCTAAGACTAGATTTTGTGTCCTATGTGGCCTTTATTACACTTGTTTTAGTTCATAGCAACTTCAGATATAGCAAGTGGCTCCCAGAGTTAATTTTTAATTCAATTTGAATATGACTATGGATCCACAGACTGAATTTCTTGAGAGAAGTTTGAGAGAAGTTTGGGCGATTTCCTCATCAAATACATTTTTTTTTCTTCGTCGTCATCAGATGATAGCTATAAGGTGGTATTTTCTCAGAGGCTAGGTTTTCTTTTTCTTAACATTTATTTAGAAAAAGGAAAAAAAAAAAAAACAAGTAGAGATAAACTGTTTGGTGGGTTTTCTAACACAATTGACTTTTTGGTTAGAAGCAAAATTGATTAGTATGACTTTCTGGTTAATTGAACACTGATTTTGATCAAAACATGAACACCCAAAGTAAGGTTTACCTACAACACCTCATTTGGGTCTCACTAGTTGAAAAAATCGAATAAGCATAGTTTTTCGAATTGAATTCATTCCTTCTAGAACTTGAACATCAAAATATATTAGATCCGAAACACAAAAACAAGTCTTTAAGACCTAAATTCTGAGAATAGTGTTACATTTACAGAGGAATAAAGCAAAGAACACGAGAATGGCAGATATATTCTTTACTTGTAGACGGAGAAATTTCATTACACATATAACTATAATGTAATTACAATGAGAAATGAAGCACTCAAAAAACAAAAGCTAATAGACAGATTAGAGACATAATGTCTGAATAGTTATTTTCTTGTTACAAAAACTATAGAAGGATCAGCAAAGCGAACAGAGAAAGATCTAGAGAGATTATCTGGTTCGTCAATCGCAGTGCCTTGATCGAAATTCTGAGAGTAAGTGTGTTGATCATAAGGGACCTGAAATGATGCAGACCGAAAAAGCCTATTTTTTTCTTTCTTGATCTTCATCCACAATAACTTCCACCTCAACTTGGGTGGTAGCGAGTGCACGTGCTCAATCTCATGGTGACACCTTCCCAGGTGGATTGCTCTCTTGCCGGAATTTCGACAACCTTTGATATCCATGGAGTCACTTGGAGCAAAAGTTTGTGTTATGATTGGAGCCAGGAAACTCAAAGTGACACGCCAAAGAGTGTAAATGAGCAAAGTGAGGAGTGAGGAAAACATCTTTAGAATATAAAAAAGCACATGGTGTTGGATTGGTAAAGAGAGAGTAGGGTATTGTATTGGAAGTTGGAACCTTTTTATTTTGTTGGGTTAATCTGGTAAGGAATTTAAGTGTGAATCTAAATTCCACATTAGTTAGAAATAAAAAAATAGAGCACTATATAAGAATAAAGACCCATAAATTTTAGATTAAGAGTAATATTAATGTTTTATATGAATAGACTCGAGTGCATGTAATTGTTACGTGGGACTGTTTTCTGGGGCAGCTATTCCATGTGGTACTGTGTTCTGGTTCAGTTTTCATATAATTTTATTTGTTGACGAAATCATGCATTTGGAGACATCATGGTTAGAAACTGAAGTTCCAGTTTCGTTGACTTGTCAGTGTATTGGACATGCACAGCTAAAGTTTTGTAGAATTCTTAACGCTGTTATTGTAAGGAAGAGACATCTATGCAAATTGTGATTTTATTTTTGGTTTTGTGGCTTAGATAGTGTTTCCATAGCATTCAACGGTTAGATGTCTTAGTTTTATCCTGAATTGACGCAAAATATTACATTATCCTTGATGATATTTTAATTCACTTTGACTCATTTTTAATTTATTATTCTAATCACTCTTAGATCATTGTACTATTAGCAAAATTAAAATAAATAATTAAAAAATAATTAGATTAGTATGTTAAAAATGAGTTAAAAAATACATCAAAATATTATTATCCTATTATTATGCCTAACAAAATGATTATACGGTATCTCACTTAACTTATTATGATTAATTCTTTAGTATTACGGATAATTCACTAAATTTCAAAAATATTATACCTAGTTCTTTTAGTTAATTTTTTTTTTTCTAAATTCTAAGTTCTAAATTCTAAATTCTAAATTGGTGACGACTCATTATAGTGTTTGTGGAGTGTGTATACGGTGTTATTGATTATGGGGCGTGGGTGGTTAAGGATAGTACATAGTGTGACATACGCTAAATAAAAAAATAAAAACAAATCCTAGACTAGAAAGACATTTAAGTTTTATTCTATCTTTCAATCTATATCACATAAATAGTATTAATAAATATTTAATGAGTATATTATGATGTTGTAATTAAAATATTTAAATTATTATTAATAATAATATTAAAAATTATTTATACAAATAAATGTAATAAATTTAGACAATAAAAAGTTACATGAAAATAATTTCTAAATATTATGTTAAATAAAAAGAACAAAAAAAGTATAACACATTAAATCTTAGATTTTGACTTTAAAGTTGTGTTTGGATGTACGAATAGACTTGAGGGTGTGTGAGAATGAATGGATTTAAGAAAAAAATAAATGAGATTGAAGTTGTTTGGATTAAGAATTTGAGAAAAAAATTTATAAAAATTAGTGATTGATCATATAAATATAATAAATTAAAATATGATAAAAATGAAAAATTATTATCATTATAATTATTTTTTTATTGATTTATTTTTATTTATTTCATTAATAATATTGTTATTAATTTTATTATTATTATTAGATTTATTATATTCTATTTGATTTTAATGAAATAATTTATTTATTTAACAATTGTGAACTTGATTTTTAATATAAAGATTAAAACAAACACACTTTCTTCCTGAATCTTAATATATGAGCAAAGAAAATTGAATTAAAAAATTTATCTTGATTTTTGTAAAATTTTATTTCGAATAGCTAACTTTGATTGCATTTCTGCTCGTTCTAACTTTCTATCTGCAGAACCAAAACACCGCATACGAGAGAATATAATAACTTAGAACACATTAAATCTTAGAATAATTTCCGTGCTTTTTTACTATAACAAATATAATAACTGCAATTATTTAAATAAATAAATAGTTATTATATTTAATTATTTTTCAAAAAGATTTCAAAATATCTGTGAATGATAGCAAATATATGTCAAATTTTTTGAATAATACCTATTCCCAAACAAGTGACATCAAAATGGTTAGGTTGGTGAGATTATGTTGCTGGATTGCAAAATATCTTCCATCAATGATTGAGTTTCAAGAGAAAGAGCTTTAAAATTAATTAAAATTGTGACGTGTTTAAATAATAATAGGAAAGAAGGAAGAGAAAGTTAAAAAAAAAACTTTAATTTTATCCTCATCGCATTTAACAATCATATTTAATTCTTTTATTTCTCTTAATTTTTTTCTCAAATCTCATCATTTCAAAAATTAATCATACATTTAAGTAATTGAAGTGCTAAGAAGATTTTAAATCGGTCAAATATATATATATATATATATATATATATTATTTTATAGATTCCTGACAATGTCATATTTACATCAATATTTAATAACATTATTTTAAAAAACTAAAATGAAAAATATTATGGCTATATAACTATTATATTATTACTAGTTAAAAAAATGGGCTATTTTCGTACCGTGTTTTACATTTTTTAAATTAGAAATAATAATTTGAATTATTATTAAATGTTATAATTAAAAAAAAAAGTAGTATTAAAATATATTTTAATCAGTCTTTTCTCTTTGGTTAACGATTTATCGTAAAAAAATAGTCATTCTTAAAATATTTAATAGAATTATATATATTGAACAAGTAAATCCTCATTATAGAGTACTATAAATGCTAAAAACTAAAATTCACCTTCAATATTCATCATTTAAACTAAAAAAAAATGATAATGAACATTTACAAGGTACTAAACACAAACAAGTATAACAAAGTATACATAGTCAAAGAAACATAACAAATATATATGAAAATTTGACTTCTATATATTTTTTTCTTATATTTTTCCTTATTTTCCATAGTATATATTTTTTATATTTACGTTTTGTTTTTATTGAGAAAATGTATTTCTAATCTTCATCTTTTCACTTAAACATGACTATAAACATGTACAAGAACTTTAAAATTCTTGTACCAGATAAAAAAAAGTTAACAAAATAGTTTAATCTCTCAACTTTTGAAAAAAAAAAGAATTTTTTAGAGAAAAAGATAGACTAAGATAAAACCATATGAAAATACAGAGATCTTATCTAAAAAGAAAAATAAAGACAAAACATATTCTTTTTATTTTTATCTCTCTCTCTTTTCAGTCCTGAGGAATCTCCTACCTCAGAGAAAACAAAAGAAGATGAAAACACGTGAACAGAATTATGGATCATGCTAGAAAGTAAAATTTGCAGCAACCTTGGATCCCCTTGTTATCCAAATCAAATCTGGGGGTGGCTAAAATATTACAGATCTAAATCTGCCCTATATTATTAACAACAATTATCTAACTACTTAATTACACCATTTCAGATCTAGTTTAGGGATCAAAAAAATCAACCTGCATGTGTTTTGTTCCCTAATTTTATCAACAACTTCATCACCCTTTAAATTCATACCCAGAAAATGAAAAAACAGAAAGAAAAAAAATCCTTAATTTTTCCGATGAATTGTGTGGTTGGTCTGTGAGTACGATGAGACAGAAGAAGCTAAAGAGTGATTAGTGAGAATCGCAAGTACACAATCCACTGAAGCATTAATTAATTAATTATTATAATAATCTCTCTCTGTAACATTACTGGTATGAGTAACTTAACCACTTACATAGGCATGTTGTGAAAGCTGTGAGAAACATAATAACAGCAGAGACAGGAAGAGACAGAGAGAGACATAAAACGACAGCGTTGCTATTTGGGGTTGGAGCGTTTCATCCAGGAAGGTGGAGATGATGAAGCTGTGACTGAGCGATGCAAACGACACCTGAAGGAGCCTTCGTGTGTCGTCGGAGAACACAGGCACTGCCCTTTGCCCAACGACGCCGTTCCGTTGCCGCCGCCACTCTCAGTTTCCGCTATAACCGAAACCGTGAGCTTTCTCTGCACCTGAGTCTGGGAATCCATCACTCACTCTTCTTCTCTGAGCTCAAAAAACCCAAAACTTTCCTTTTTATATCAATACCTATAAGCACTTTTTGAGGTTTTTCAATGAAAATTTCCAACATACTAAGTACATATTAATCTAGTATCAATACACAAAACTTTTTACATATACCATCTTTTCCTATTTGTTTCTTCTGTGGACAAATTAGGAGAAGGACAAAAAACTTAACCTGGGATGCACGTGAAAGTCTTCTTTTAAACAGAAAAAATTATTTGCCCTTTCAATGTTTATCCATTTATTTTTCTGTCATGTGGTCTCACACTTGTTTGATTCTTCTTGTTTCAAATTCTGGGGTTCATTTTTCTTTTATAATATATATATATGACTTATGTAGATAACTTTTCTGTTCAGATAATTAAACACAAAGATAACTAAAGTTGTAACATTACATCTTTCACACGATTTAACCTGTTTCACGCCACCCTTTTGTTTACCATCCCTTATTAACATACATCAGAAACCTTTTTCATTTATAAGGATGACTTATGCATCTGTAAAATGTCCCATAAGTATAAATTTGATTATTTAATTTTATTTTAAAATAAAAATGGATTCTTATTTTCATTTTCGTACTTAATGAATGTATAATTTTTGTATCATTTTATTAAAAAATGAATATATTTTTGTACCTACCTTTTTACTGTTATAAATTGTGTTAATGAAGTCATTTGTTTAAAAAAAATAAAGTTTTCAATAAAAATTATAATTATATAAATATAAAATAAAAGATATTAAATAATAATTAGATAAATATAAAATAAAAATAATGAAATATTTTTAAAAAATAAATTAGGAAATTAAATATAAAAGGAATTAATATAAAATTTCAAAACTATTTTTAATAAATTATTCGAAACCAAAATGAGAAAAAAATATAGATATTTACATATTTATCTTCATTTTCATGACAAACCTTCAATTAAATATTACCTATATTTATATTCAGATCCAATATATACAAAAATTATTTTGTCAAAATTAAAATGATTTACTACTCACGAAAACAATTTAATCATCGTCACAACTTACCTTTACATTGTGCAAATAATACTCATTTGCATATAAATCATAAATAATTTAATTGCCTGCTGTAAGGTTAAGTTTTATCCTCTTGAAGGAGTGATTTAAAAAAAAAAGGAATTTTTTTAACACTATTTAGCTTATTGTATTGTGACTTCGAAATAGTGATAATGATAAAAATAAAGGAATAAAATAATGCCAAATTTTCTAAAATAATTTAAGAAACGAAAATGACCCATCATACACGTGCATGGGATGTAGTTAATCGACGGTGTAATGATGAATTTGCATTGTATGGGTCAATTGGTAGGTAGCATGAGAAAGATCGTGAAGGGCATTGAAAACTTGCAATTTGTTATTTACTATGATATTACACACTTTTTTTTTTATCTATATATATAACTTAACCAAAATGTCTTAAATAAGTTATAATTTTCTTTCTCAAACTTCAGAAGAAATTTGTAAGTATCGGCGGTCGAGAATGCTTCGACTCGGTATATATAATTTGACTTGATATATATGGAGTCGAGAACATCTTAACCTATATATATAAAACTGAGAACATTTCGACCCATAGGTGTATTACATGTTATGATCAAAGATATTTTGGTACATGTGTAAAAAACAAACTAAAGGATTAAACACAAGAATAAAACAAATTAAGGGATCAAACACAAGAATAAAACAAACAAACAGGTTAGTTAAAATTATTTTGGCACCCTATATGATATATATGATATGTGTGGAAGTTGAGGATGAGTCGATTCTAAATAAAGTTGATACATCTTTAATATAAGAAAGAACGTCAGAAATAAAAGATAACCTTCTTATACGACCATATTAACAACAAAGTAGAAAGTGAAAGAATAAAGATTGGATTAAGGTTAAAAAAATTCAATTAAGGATCTCTAAAACGAGTTAACCTTACAAACCCTAAGCCATGAAGTTAGATCCATTCTGGTAGTATAAATAGCATAGTTTACGAGGTAAATCGACGATCTCATTTTTTACTCTATACTCCTCCATTACTCTACAACTAAGTTAGAGTGACTTTGCAGGCACTCTTATCAAGACTACTCCGGAAGAAGACACTTTGACTTAAAAAACGCAGAATAATAAAAGAAAGTAGCTAAAGTAGACATGTGCGTTCCTATACCTCCTCGGTTCAGATAGAAGATTAGTGTATCTCTAGGTATATTTTGGCTCGGTAGGAACAAGATCTAATGAAAAAAATTAAATATTCATTATTAGAAAATATAGTAATCAATAATTTTAAAAATTAAATATTTAAATTAAATATAATTTTAATGTTTAATTATACTTTATTTAATTACTAGAAATGCTAATTAATCTCTTAACTTTATTTTTGGAAAAGTAAAATAAATGATTTAACTATGGAAATTGGAGATTGGAGTTTGCTTCCACACTTATAAAAAGGTTAAGTATGTTTTTAGTACTTAAATTTGAACATGAAAATCAAATTCGCCTCTCTCGAATTTTCATATATTTTGGTCTCTAAACTTTAAAATAAATTAATATAATCATTACTTAACGATGTTCAACTTTTTTTTGTGTCAAATGATGTTATAAACTGATATATAACGTGTCAAATGATGTAAATAATTCAGACGTCAATCCTAAAACAATATTTTATATATCAAATAAATTTAACACAATTAAATTATAAAAAATGACTATATTTATTTATTTGTAATGTTTGAAGTTGAAATTATATTAAGATATAAAATAAAAATAAATTACAACTTTACATTAGTAAAAATTGAAAAAATAAAAATATATTTAATCTTCTATAAGAAAAACTAGTTATTTATAGAAAGGCTTTCCTATGCTTTTTATTTATGCTTTTTTTATATACATAGACCTTTTAAATGGAATTTTTTTTATTTCACTAATATAAAAAAAAAAAAAAAAAAAAAAAATTTTTTTTAAAAAAATTTAAATAAAAAAAAAAATTTTTAATTAAAATAATTAAAAAAAATAATTTTTTTTTTAAAAATATTAAAAAAAAAAAAAAAAAAAAAAACTCTTTTGTAAGACAAGTTACTGTTAGTCAAATAGTTGTACATCACATCATCCAACAAATATCTTGATTATTAAAGAAAAATTAGTCTTTAACTTAAGACTATAAGAAATATCTCGATCTTAAATATATCCTTCGTTGTCTGAAAAATAAAACAAATTATAATTGATCTTTCATTATTCATTATGTTTCAACGCAGTTTCTGCATTCCAATTCATCAATACAAACATGTCTCAAGTATATGACATGTGATATTGTATATGTTAATTGTTATTTTGACTTTTCATTTATACGCATGTGTAGTAAAACTAATTACGCTAAAAAAACTTTTTATTATTTCTCTTTAATTTTAAAAGTAATTAATAAATGGTGGTGGTGGAATCTTTTAAAAATTTTGTTGTTACATATTTTAAAAGAACAAATTGCAGAGTGGATAACTTTTGAATGTTTTAGTAGGACCCTCGTGTCTCATGGCAAAGTAATTTTTTTTTTTCTTCAGTAGGTGATGAAAGTAACAATGCAAACTTGATTTCTTGTAGGACAATGTGGGGGCAGGGATAGTATTCGATATTTTCAAATTATTTTAACTTAATCTGCATATATTATTATTAAAATTTATTAAAATATATGTTAAGAAATTATAATAATTTAAATTTGACTTTGAGATTTATACTCATTTATATATTTATGATCTTATGTTTAATTAATTTTCATGTTAAAATATGAGTCTAAATATTAATAAACACTCTTATAATATATAGAACAATAAATTCAACAAATAAATAAATTTTGTTAGAATAAAATTTAATTCATGTCTTAGATATTATATGTAGAAATAAATTTTAAATTTAATTTTATCTTACAACATTGATACGTTACATTATGTATTGTAAATTTATAATTAATTCTATTTCTAATATGTATAATGTTTTACATTTATTTATATTTAATTTTATGATAAAACTTAGAAGTTGAAATATTCCAAAGATGTTATAGGTTAGTATACGGGTCTAATATTCCTCCATATAGTTTAAGCCTTTATATCTCTTGTATTTTAGCCTAAAAACAAGTAAATTTTAATCAATCTATATAGTTTAGATTGTTCAGGGTAAAGGAAATTGTGACTTTTAAATGGAATTGATTAGTTTAAGGAATGTGAATAATTTAAGTATGGTAGTATACCATTGTTGATTTAAGTAATAGTTAAAATACATTAAGATATAAATATATACATAATAAAAATAAAAATTAATAAAATCAGAATTAGTGATATCCTAATGAAAAATTAGGAAAATGTGTTGAGTGAGATGTGGTGGGGATAGAGGAGGAGACAATTGAGGGCAGTAGCAGATCGCATTATGGATAAGAACGGAGAAATCTGACAAGAACAGTGACTCCATTTCTGGAAAAGTTTCTAGCTAAACAAAGGTACAACACCTTATAAATTACTTCAAAAGAGAGGTCAATTATAAAAGTTTAAAAAAAGAAATTACTGTTTCTGTTTTTAATGATTGTGCAACAAAAAAATCTTGTATGATGATATTATAGTTACGGATGATTAACAAAGATTTTTAATATTAAATTTATTATTTACAAGATTTTATGTCAGAAGAAAAGATATTTTTTTTGTTATGAAAAATGAGTTATTTTACAAAAATAAATATAAATTTTTTAAAGTATGAAATTTAACTCGAAAAGGAGTTAGAACAAGATAATTTTTTTGTTATGAAAAATGGGTTATTTTATAATAATAATAATAATAATAATAATAATAATAAGGTTAAATTCTTTTGGTCCCTCTATTTATCATGAAATTTCATTTTGGTCCTCACGTTTTTCGTTGTCTCAATTTGGTCCTCATTTTCTTAAAAATGACTCAATTTGGTCCTTACCGTTAACTTTGACTAGATGGTGTTAAAGTCAACATCACGTGTCAATTTCTGGTTTTTTTGAATTTTTTTTTTATTTTTGACACGTGTCACTTCATAGTTTTGCCACGTGCCAAAGTGACTCAATTTGGTCCCTATATTTGTTTTTAGTTTCAATTTAGTCCCAATTTTTGTAAAAATGAAACAATATTGTCCTTCTTCAAATTCAGTGGCGGATCTTGACCAAAAACGTCGGAAGGGCCAAAATAATATATTTTTGAGATCATTAGATTCAATCATTAGTATAGTGCTTCAAAAAATGACTTCTTTAATTGAACAATTTTTATCATTAGTATAATGCTTCAAAATATGTGAAGAGGTAGAACCTATCTTATTTTAATCAATAATTTCATTTTCATCCCTCTTAAACGATTAATTTATTCTTTCATTATTTATCAATATACCTTTTTAGTAAATAATACTAAAAAATAATTGATCATAATCTAATAAAAAATTGAGACATGTAATTATTAAAAGAAAAATATATTCATTATTATTAATACATAATACACTATTTTTTTCTATATTCATAAAAAAA